>Ga0224511_10004471_pt1 | contig 10589 bp, 3 predicted proteins | sample SF_May12_sed_USG_2_FD_169988 | JGI IMG/M metagenome (GOLD analysis project Ga0224511, IMG submission 169988) | Sediment microbial communities from San Francisco Bay, California, United States - SF_May12_sed_USGS_8_1 | ecosystem: Environmental > Aquatic > Marine > Sediment | place: USA... | reverse complement strand
CCCCCCCGGCATACCGTTAAATACACCACCTAACTTTTATAAAGCTGGGCACAAACAACGTCAATATGACGACGTCATGGCGTCGTTATTTGCGCGCTATATGTTTATAGCGTTTTGGGTTATTTTAGCCCAACAGATACAGAAAAGGTGTTTAATCTTATATTGCAACACTGTAAAGGAAGTCTTATCATTCATTAAAAAATTCAACGCATTTCGAAAGCCCAAAAAATGTAGCTTTAACCTCACATACAGCATCTTTAAATAATAAATTGTATAAATTTTGGTTTACCAGAAGTTAACGTCGCGAAAGATAAACTCTCCCCAGATTTTGTGTAGGCGAAAATCTAGGTCTTTCGAGCATTTAACGCAACTGTTTTACAGTTAGCACATCACGTCTGTTGGTTTGGATAATTGCTAACAGTGAGGGCTTTTGAACATAGAATCAACATGTAAGTGCTTTGATACCATTTTGGTTAACGTGAGAAAGCGAATAAGAAAAAGAACTTCTTAAAATAGTATTGTTTATTTGTTTATATTCTGTGAGCACTATGTTTTTATAAAATAAAAAGGAGGGGCCTACAAATGTTATTTATTTACCTGAAGACCACATTGTATTTTGCTTCTTTATCATAGGATATGAATCAGGGTATTAAAATCTTATTTGGTATTGATAAAATCGGCAATAAAAACCTAAAACTAAAAGAAATAAAGCAATGCAATAGCATTTTATATTTTTATAATAACAAAGCGCATAAAACGACTGTATTTTGCTTAAAAGTTATGAAAATTGTGTATTGAAGATTTGTCAATATAACTACATTTCACTATTTTTTTAATTTGCTTAATAATTATGTTTCATTAGTTTTTGCGCGCTTTCATTGTTTACAGGGGTTCTCTTAATTCTTCACAGTTGGTGTTCTTACTTAAAAGGGGGTATGTCTGATCTTTTTATCAGCTTTTTATCAGCTATTTATTAAATATTTTAATATCAAGTAGTCTTTTATCCTCAAAAAGAATGAAATAATAACATAATACCGAAACATATTGCAAAATACGCCAAAAAATGTATTCACGATATGTACCGAATAAATTGTTGATTGCCCATAAATCTCGGTTGTTGCAGATAAGATGGTGTAGTGTAGCCCACTGTCCTTAAAACACTGAGAATGATTTTAATATTTCAGTTAGAAATATCTCGCTTAATGTGCATGTGTTGGCATAAGTTTTTTTAATCGATACACTTACTTTTGTGTTTCATACATAATTGTAATTAGTGAAAGAATCAGACATATTCCCTTTAAATGCAGATACTGATAAATTATAACAACAAAAAACAAAAGCATTTTTACACGGTTTTTGATGTTCCTTTTCCCTTTAAGCGATACTTGAACGTTATTATTTGTTGTTATTTCATAATTTATTTTTGTCTTTGCAAATTAAACAGTTTTTTATACGATACACTGATGGGCGAAATTTTGTATATAAAAAAGAATTATGTTTTTTGATCGACCATACTGAGTAATTCATAAAGAAGTACCAGTGCACACATATTGTTATCTTTGTAGATAAAACTGTATTTTTATACGATATATATAATAGACAAAATTTCATATAAAAAGGATACTTTGTTTTCTGATGGAATTATAAGTCATAAAGAAGTACCAGTATACACATATTAATGTCAAGTTTTAAATTCCGTTATATTTCATGACCTTCACATATTTGCCTTATTTTTTCTTTGCGGTAAAATAGAACCACTTGATATCCGACAGAACTATAGCTCTTGAGTTGTGAATCTGGGTCCAACTAATTAATTCCGGATAAAGAGTGGGTGTACTCTGGACGTCACAAAATTGCCCTACAAAACATATATCATTATATTTTAAATCCTTCATTTGCTTTTCGCTGCATTTTGTATTGAATCCTTATTAATATTATTAGATTTGAGAAATATACAAGCCAGTAAGCAATAGTTCACGTGCACATTTTGAAGAATAAAATAAATATCGGAATATAATTATCACAAGCGGGGAGGGCGACATCTACCTTTTGCGTACCACGAACTTCCGTTATTGTGCGCATGCGTACTGCGTAAGGTCTTATGTTGACCCTGCGTATCCGGTGTAGCTTAATTTTTAACAACGAAGCATTTTTATAGGGTCTCTCAGCACTGCGTACGTGAAACTCTCGCCCCAGGTCGATTGCGATATACAGCGAAACCGTTTAACCGAGAACCCAAACAATCGAACTATATTCGATATCTTTAATAGTTTTGGCCTTTAAAATGAATCCCAAATTTCGCACCCACACCACAAACAATGTTTGACTGTTTTTGTAAGCCAACCCTATTCCGATATGGATGTTTTCAAGTCCCGGTCACTTCGAAATAACTCATTTTATCACAAATGGTTACAAATATAAATTAAAATTTATACTAATGCGAATGCACTTGAATTAAAACGCACCTAAAATGTTTCAGAATATCCACAAAGATGGCGGTCCGCTTGCTCGTGCTTCTGGTGATGTTGCACGTGGTTGTCCGTGACGTCACGTCAATGCGGGGTCTGTGCGTTCACAATTGGTTCGCATTGGACAACGAATCCCAGTGTTTTGACGTCAACGACGAGTGTGTTGGTGTAGGTGGTTTTTCTGTTCTTTCGTTGGCATGGTTTGTTCCTAACATCCCAACAATTTCTAAATGACCCTATCAGAAGTTACGAACGTACGATCATTACTGCGTGATGATTGCTAGTACAAATGTGTTAGACATTGTGCAAAGCATATTGTTTAATTGTCCCTCACATCTGGCTCATGTGAGGAAGAAATAGTTCGCTTGCAGAATGAAGATGATACTTCAATTGTACTAGCAAATAAATTCAGGAACGCTGATTTGGTAAACTAACCGTTGTAATATGTCTACGTAAATCCCCATACCTAAAATCTAAAATACATGTATATATTGTTGCAAATAACTGTACCTAGTAGGTATTAAATTTATTATGTTAAACTGTAATAATTATGGTAAAAAATCGGCCAACCACATAGACAAATTTTTATTATTTAAGTAAATATTTATAGTTCGAAGCATCGAAAACATCAGTCAACAACATAGTGAAATTAAATAATTATCATATTATGGTAAACATTTCTACTACATGCATTAAAGTTCGAATCCTCGAACAACAAAGTATGCACGATTAATGTTGGTTCTTAACTAGTTAGATGGGCTTATAAGGAGAGGTGGAACAGTTGTTGTGTGTTCGCTATTAAACCCAATATATCCGTGTGCGACCCCTGAGAATGTCGACGATTTCCGAATTCTAACACTCTTCTTTTATATGTGATGCGAAAAGGGAATCATAAGTTTTACTCCAACTTTGTTATGGTTTGCCACCATATGTTGTATTTGTTGTATTTCTGTCATGTGTGTTATTTGAATAAAATACGCCCTCTTCTGTTCATACGCACCGCACCGCCACATGTAGTGCCTGCAATCTACGTAAGGCTTTAATTATATATGTATTTTGTGTTAGACACTGAATACGTCATCATTAAATATGAGATCACCCATATAGCTTAAAATGCCGTTCAGAAATGTATAAAAGACCCCATTTTGTATAGCGCGATGTTTCACTTTCTCGAATTATTTGCCTATTTCGAGAACATCCGATACATCGACATTCGATTGCATCTGATTGGACAGATCCGCAACTGTCAATCATGATCACTTATATCAGCACATGGCCAATTTTAATCCAGTTGATTAGGATTATATTGTCATTTCATTGTTATGTTGTGTTTGTTACAGATGGGCGGGCAATGCCAGTATGGCGATGGTCCCTTCAATGAAGGCTGCAGCTGCATCAGACGTTATCCGAACGGCACTACCGAGGTCCTGACAAAGAACCACTTCCGGGGACTGGGGCGTGTGACGCGTGAAGTACCGGAAATGAGTCTCAAGCGCCAGAAACGCCGCACTCGAAGAAATAAATAACTCATTTTATACTGTAACAGCAAACCATTAAAATGATTCATAAAAGAACTAACCCTAGTTGCAATTATACAAATCATTGCTTCATTAGGCAAAGGGACATAACTATATATATATGTCCTTTCATGTGTGGCTAATACAAATGTGTGTAGTTATAACCAGATCGTGGAGGTATTTATCTAGACTAGACACATTTAGGGTATTCATTTATTAGTTATGTATCGATGATGAATTTACTTGTAATGTACACAGCGTTTTTTTATATTGTGTATATAACTTTGATAAAATAAAAGCATGCAGCATTGATGGCGATATGTGTTGTTCTTAAACTGTTAAAGCCACCCGAGCACGGATTGGGCATTAACATGGGAAAAAAGCTCTATCCCTAAAAGTCTAAATAACTGCGTAATAGAGTATAAACAATAGGTAGCATGTGCTAGTTTTGAAGAAAAATATGCACAAACCAGGACAATTCCAATATACCATTCATTTAGAGGGAAAATCATTTTCTTGTCCACGGACACAACAAGGAATTACCTCATGTAACGTGCATTTTTTCATCTTTTAAAATATGTAGTCAAGAATTTTTTTAGTGTCAGCCATATTTCATCACATTTCTTTGCTAAGACTCTTACCTCAATCATATTTTAAGATAAGTACTTTTCAACCCAATTTTCTGTGCTCTAGGTCCTTTATCTGTTATATGACTATAGTTTTTTTTAAAATAAAGTTCTTTGCAACAATTTGTAACATCATACTGAACTCCTAGATGTATGTTAACAAAGTCTCAGCGATATTACAATATTCTTAAAACTAAAAAGGGCACACAATTTCTTAAAGAGTAGTATTTCTTATGCAAAATATCCTCTACATAGAGGGAAACAAAGAATTGAATTGAATTGAACACAGCATAATTCATCATTTTACAAAATAAAACTAGTATTTTCTTTCAATTTCGCAGTAATAGCAGATTTCATAGACATCCTGGGCATGCTTTCGACACATGTAGGTCAAATTGCATCTCTCCAGTATGACTGTTAAGACATGTGGCGACGCAAAACATTTTTCAACTTTTGGGGTCGACATTTTTCTGTGTATAACCGTATAACATGTTTGTTGGGAGAATGTAACACGCTTTGAAATTATCTAGTCATATTCATATAAAAGTTAAATACACATCAATGCAAAAGAACGTTAAAGCATGTGATGCAAATGTTGAGATAATATATATGAAACTATTCTTGAATTAAAAACAGTTGTACTAAACGCCTTTGTAAAATGGTATGAGTCTCATTCTGTCCTGAAAACAAAGGTAAAAGCTCTGTTTGAATTCACTGAAGTGCAGCTATGTTGACGTTTTATAAACTCAAAATCATTTTAAAGGATGAAATCTACGGACTATTCAGCGAGCCCTTTCTTACCATATTTTTTTATTGTATTTTTTCTAAACAATATCAAAAAATCGTTTTATTCATATTGAAGAGAGGTAATTATATGAACAATTCATTCCCTCCTAGCTATGCTGGAAGAGGGTCACCAAAGTCACTTAAGGATCCTGCCTGTGTAGTTTTACCAAATTTGACTAATGATATGGTCACAAATAAAACTGACGCTGTACGACTTCAGCAATCTGCAAATCACAGGCGGATTTGATAATCGCCCGGGCACCTTTTCTCTTGCGAGGTTACATATCGTACGGGCGCCGGCCGATGAAAACATCGCACGGTGCCCGGCTGACGTTGTAAGACAGCAGCCGGGCAACGTACGGTTACATGGATAAAACAACATTTTACGTGCAATGATGTATACATTAATATCAACATTCGCCATCTTTCCGCCAAAGAAACACGTTGTAAAAATCAGAAAGACTGAGGCTGACTCGGACAGAGATGGAGGTGAAAACCACACTTGCTCAAGACTGCAAAATATTTAATGGCACTTGTTTGTTTTATGGTATTATGAAATACCATGGACTTGTGATAATTTGTCACCTTGTTTCTTATCTCTAAGGACGATGATTTTGATTTTTACACAACTATTGAGGGTCAGCTTTGTACTACAAAACGTCTGTGCATAGACGCTTATATGCTATTCATGTTAAAAGCCTTTGTATCTGTTGAAAATTAATTTTGAAGTATTTTATGTCGCCTATATTGATCAATACGGATAAGTTTCAATTAAGAAAATGTAAGCCAGGTTATGCCTATTTTTAGTCTCGGAAACAAAACCATACCTGACTGGTTCAACATAGTGGCATTTTCTTCGCATCATTATCCGACGAAGTACATGTATCGCAATTCCTGGCCCTAATGATCTTTGGTCTGAGGTCATTAAACAAGAAAGACGTTTGGTTTAATGCGTTGTGTTAAACATCAACAAACCGATGCTTTTTTACTAGCCATACATTATGTTTAGTATCTTTATTTAATTATAATATGCTTAACTTTTGAATCGATGTAGTCTCTAGATAGAAATCCTCCGAACAATAAAACTATAAAACAAAGTATGCTATTTTTTAATATTACAAGAAAATAGCCATGTGTATTAAGGTACATTTCGTACCCTATTACAGTAACGTTTGTACAAAACGTACCTCAAATATAAAATGCTATTATACCTCATGTGATTTATTTACTGTATAGCCTAGTGTGTCGTCTCAGGACAATAACCATTTAACTGTCTTATAGCAATGTCATCCTCACGTGATTTTCCTTATTTAATATATTGTGACGACAGAAGGCAGTACTTTAATTGTCTCATGACAATGTTACCTTCACATGTGCTAAGTCGTCCTGTAACGCTGTATTTGTGCGCACAAAAAGCATGCTAAGTGTAGATCATTTTCTGGCTTTCAAATTACAATATATCATAAATAAAATTCGCATTTTAGTCGGTATAATAAAACAAATAATGACCTCATTAAGGGCGACAGTGAAGTTTTGTCAACCCTTGGTTAACAGTGTTTTCTTGGGTTGTCAAAATGCACTTTCCACCTCAACGAGGTCGTTATTTATATGATATGTCATTTGGAATCTTATACTACATGTAGTAGATGTGCAATAAAAAGCAACGGGAAAGTTTAGGTATATCGCTTGTAAGAAACTTTACGCTATCGGCACGAAAGTCAAGACAATGCATGTGTAATCAAAATGCTAATATTCTCAATATAATAATAATTATTATTATCACTGTATATATTTCAGTCTGTGCGTTAATTATTTTAAGACTATAGCCCTTCGGGCTATTTAAATTAAATTTTCCATACCCCGAATAAAATTTTAATAGCCCAAACTTTTTGTTGTGGTCATAATTCATACAAATCATATTAGAAATGAGTTGACTTGCACTTATTTTAATCTTTTTTGTGTTTTCTTACGAACACATAACTCCAAAATCAGTTTTTTTATGTTAAATTTTTTCTTTATTTAAAATTTTACTTCAAAATTTCAATCGACCAGTCGGGCTACCTTGCATACAATTCTAATCGACCGACAGGCCTTTTACTCGACTCGGGCTTCGGGCTTATAGACTAATTCGCAGACTGATATATTTATGTACACATCTTCAACAAATTTTCTTTATTGCACTGAAAATAAAGTAATCTTGATCAGCAACAATCTACGAACTTTTTTATCAGCCCTCGTGTTTCTTATCTGAATAAATCCGCAGTACGTGTAAACTCAGCAGAATTTTAATCCACTTAATGTTCTGAATGACCTGTTATGACAAGTAGTTCATTCTGTAAATCGTGTCGGCTAGGTGAAGATGTTCTTCTGGATTTTGGTTGCTCTGACATTCGGAGGTACATGTACAAACAAAACTATGAACGTCTGTACACACTGTTTGTATATTCAAACTGCTTTGAGCTATATTCAAGCTATACATCACTATGTATAAAAATGTTTTACATGAATAATGATTTATCATGATAACTTTAAAATAATTTGCCAGAAAAAGCTAAAAGATACTATTTTGGTCCCGAGCCGGGATTGAACCCGCGACCTTTACAAAATGAGACGAGCGCTGAGCCATTCTGAATGGGTGTAGAAACTAACCTTAAAATCCAATAATAGAGCTTGTTTTATAACTTTTAAAATAGTCCTTAAACGCAGGTTGCTAAGGGATTTATTTAATCAAAAGTGATTAAGAGAAATCTACTGCGTAGTCTCGGGGGAGAATGATTGATAGGAGATAATACAACAAACTAACGATGTGTCTTATTGACTAAATATTATCTTTTAAAGTTCTGCGCATATTATGTACATTTTTTTCTATTAAACAAACGGATTTTTGAAAATATAAAAAAGAATATCACACGCACCAGCTTTAATGTGACATGTTGATTAAAACAGTTTTAAGTTTTCCTGTTTCCTAATATGCTTTGAGAGATGTTAACTTTACATTACAGTATGTTTTGTTATGTCGCATGTCAAAATCTCCTTAAAGACTTATTATTAAGTTATTCGCAGAACCCCTCGTATTAATTTCTTCTATAGTCTCGGATGGAACCAATTGCCCTGACAACACCATAGCGTTCCATGAGTTCTGCTATGCCTTCTCTGATCACGTGTACTCGTTCGACAATGCAGAGGTGAGAATATTCTCTGTACATGTATTCTGGTTTGGCGACCCATGACGGACCTAGCTGGGAGCTCTGGAATTTTTACCAACGACTGTAACACGGACCCGGACCGCGGAACTGTGGAATACTGGCCTATGTACTAACCAAGGTAACGCAGACATGTCCCGGATCCGGAGTTGTGGAAACCCGGCCTATTTACTAACTAAGGTAACGCAGTCACATCCCGAACCCAGATTGCTGATCCCGGAGCTGTGAAATACAGACTTAGCATTATTTTCTAAAATGTAAATAATACTCAGTCTACTTATAGGAAGATCTATATGATCTTTGAAAACTAATCGTGCTGTGTTCTACAAGACAATAAATTAAAAGACATGCACTTCAGTGAAAGCCTAAGTGTTATAAATAATTCATATTTGGAATACAATGTAGCTAACGTACATTGTATACATAGATTTATGATCCATGAACATGTATATTTAGTCAGTTCCGGAAACGTTTACTGAAGAAAATGATGCAAATTTATGTCTCTTATTGTTCTTTAGCTAATAGGACTCAACATTGTTGAAGGTGATGAGTCCAAGGGGCTCGATCAGCCAAACAAACTTAAGCGTGCTCTTTAAATATTGTTTCTTAGTGCACATATACGAGTACATTCATGTTTCCCAACAAAGAGGTTATATCTTTTATGATTCTATACACATATTTCACAATACAGATGTTATATCTTCCCTGACTCAATATTTATATTTCCCAATACAGCGGCTATATCTTCTATGATTCTATATTCATATTTCCCAATACAGAGGCTATATTTTCTATGATTCTATATTCATATTTCCCAATATAGAGGCAATGTATCTTCTCTGACTCTATATTCATATTTCCCAATACAGAGGTTATATCTTCTCTGACTCTATATTCATATTTCCGAATACAGCGGATACATGTATATCCTCTAGGATTCTATGTACAATGTAGATAGCTATCTACGTTTCCCAAAAAAGGGATAATATCTTCTCTGATCTTCTAATAATAACGTTAGCCAATACAGAAATCTTCTTTGATTCAATATTCACGTTAGCCAATACAGAGGTAAGATCTTCTCTGATTCTATATTCACGTTACCCAATACAGAGGTAAGATCTTCTTTGATTCTGTATTCACGTTAGCCAAAACAGAAGTAAGATCTTCTCTGATTCTATATTCACGTTAACCAATGCAGAGGTTAGATCTTCTATGATTCTATAGTCACCCCTCGTGAAATACATTAATCTCTATTATACACCAACATTTCCATCAATATCCTCTGTGTTCTGCAGACGTTCTGCGTACAACATGGTGGACATATGGTGCATATGGAAGACGCCGCGGAAAACGACTTTGTTAAAGACTGGCTGCGACACCTAAAGCGTATGGTATTGTTTCTCAAATAAGACAGTAATTATTCATTTAAAAGGACTCAAATGAGTTCTGGTCGTGTAACACACATAAAAAGAATATTTTTTTCAAAAACCTGTTTTTTCTTGTTTCCGACGTGTGCATGATATAGCAGTCTATCTTGTGGTACCTTAATATGTCTTTTATCGGTTGGCAATTCATTTAAAACTTGCATATATCTGTTGATCTCGGTAGTAACGCTTTTCTCTGTTTAACAGATACAATTCAATTTTAAACCTAGTTTTGATACACTAAATACGTTGGTAACAAGAAAATATAGGTTTTCGAAAATAATCTTTGAAGATGTGTTACACGACCAGGCCTCACTAGAGTCCCTTTAGGAAAACTAATAATGAAAATCTTAATATTATTAGCTTTCCTTAAACTTTTAACAAAAACTTGTGCTTTTAACCTTTTAGGTAGTAAATTTAAATAATAACGATAATTCAATAATCTTGGACAATAATTATATTATGTTTTAGCACCATAACGAACTCATACTTTTCCAGATATAAAATATACTGAAACCAAAAAATGTAGTCATTATTTTGTCTATTCGAATTTTATCCCTTAAGC
>Ga0224511_10004470_pt1 | contig 10589 bp, 6 predicted proteins | sample SF_May12_sed_USG_2_FD_169988 | JGI IMG/M metagenome (GOLD analysis project Ga0224511, IMG submission 169988) | Sediment microbial communities from San Francisco Bay, California, United States - SF_May12_sed_USGS_8_1 | ecosystem: Environmental > Aquatic > Marine > Sediment | place: USA... | reverse complement strand
TTTTTTTTTGTTGGTGCATATAAAAGTAATAGCATATTGTAAAGAAAAGATAAGTATGCACTCACATATATCGAATAATTTCTTTATTAACAAGCTAATTACGTATTTAAACAAGAGTCCACATTTTAAACATGATCCCATTATATATTTGTAAGAGGCCACCTTTAATAAATGATCACTTTATATATTTAATATCAATGTATTATCTTAGCAAGTACGTTATGTTTGTAGAAAATTTTAATAGATTTAAAAACAAGCTAAATACCTAAATTGCAAGATAGTTACAAAAATGGCAAAAGTAGCCTAACTGAATAGTTAAATAAATAATCGCGGTCTCAGTAGTCTTGTCGGACGTTTTTTTGTAATAAAGGTGCACACAATAGTTCGTATATGAGGTATATTATATTTTTTCATAATTAATAAACACTATGCCTTTTATGGTAATAAATAAGCAGGAGACTACTAATTTTGTGCAAGGCACAAGGCTAGTTGAGTAGATGTTATGAATTACGTGAAGTCTGTTAAGTTTTCTGGCCTTTTAATACACGATAGAATATAAATAACATCAAGCTATCAAACATCGAGTTGTAGCTGGATATCGAGCTACAGCTCTAATTCGCTCCCTGATTGGTCAAAATCCAGCTACAGCTGGATTTCTAGGGCAATCGTTACGATAGGTACTTTTGGCCAAAATCATGCGCCATAATAGAAAGGCCAATTTGACAGCTGATAGCTTAGAGCAGTGGTTAAGCATCTGAACCCGTAAATATCTGATGCCGCCTCGCAGGAGGTCGAGACTGCAGGAGGGAGTATTGTTTTCACTTTCGGTTTATTTACCTCTTTTACTTTTCAGGTTTAGCTCCGATATATATATTTCTAAATAGTTATGATCGGTTATTGTTTTTATTTGTCTCATTATTTTTGACGTCTTTTATCTTAACACCCCATGTTTTATGTCTTATCAACTGTGAATACGTATGCACAAGCGGGCTATTGAAAGAATATTGTGTTATTTGAATTTATATTATAAATTAGAGAGATGTTCAAAGAAGATAATGTTGCAAACAGGTCAGGTTTAGGGTCGCCATGACAAAATGGCCCGTACAAAAAACAATGGATGATAATGATGATGATGATTATGATGATGATGATGATGATAATGATGATGATGATGATGATGATGATGATGATGATGATGATGATGATGATGATGGTGGTGATGATGATGATGATGATAATGATGATGATGATGATGATGATGATGATGATGATGATAATGATGATGATGACGATGATGATGAAGTTGATGGTAACATTGACATTGATGTTAACTTCTGAAAAAATCTTTTCAGGAATTATTACACTTACACCACTGTCGTAAGATGGGATCGTATCTGGTATTGTCGATGCTGGTATTATCAGTTCACTGGATGGCTTTTTCGCCAATGGCAAGACCATCTTTATTATTTAGTTTAAGTAAAAGTGTAGTGTGTGTTGTTACGTTACGTACTCACAAATTAAAAGAGTGTGATTAAATCAAAATAATGATTGTATTTTTTTCTGGATTTAATATACGTCAAACGGTTTTCAACCATATCTTATCTGAAAATGAAAAAATATGTTTATAAAACAAAACGAGCATAGCTTAGTCCTTCAGTTATAAAAATATAAAAAATATGTTTAAATTCCACTAACATTATTACGTTAAAGCAATAATAATTTGTAATTTAATCTTTTCACAGGTGCCCGGCATGGGGATATTATGACAGGCCCGTATATGGGACGCGGTCCACGTGTAGACCGGGATGGACGCATAATGGCAACGAGGACTGTAGCATACGTAAGATTTTAAAAAACATGTTTATTCTTGCATATAAGACAAGGATTTCCGCACTTCCGGTGCTTGAAAACTCTATCTTACACCACCATTTAAGATAAGTCACGTGCGATTTCCGTGTTTTTTTTTTTAATGAAATTGTTTTAACTTTGCCAATTTCTGACCGTGAACAGTTATTAATTTATGCCCCCCACCCCTTCGAAGAAGAGGAGACATATTGTTTTACTAATGTCGGTCGGTCGTTAAAATTAAAAAAAAAGCATTTAAGTTTTTTTGAAGGGCAAGGTGGCCGGAAAAAGGGACAGGGCGACCCGAAAAAGGACAGGGCACACATCCTCTAAACCTGTCTAGCTTGATCCCTAAAAATATTAACCTTTTATTACAGACTCTCTGAACTTATTAATCACCATTCTATCAAAACTCCTTTTTCGATAGACGGAGCCAGGGGAGGGGCATAAAAGTTGTTCGGTCGACATGTCTTGTTTTTGTTAAACGTTTAATAATACAGTACTCAAAACCTCTGACAGCTGTCACTATCAACCACATGACATAAATAAATGCAATTTTTTAAACTATCGACCGTGGGAAAACCCCGTCGTCAAGTGCGCTGACCTCGAATCCGGACACAAAGAACTCGTCAACATTTCTTTGAAAAACGCATCTTACCTTTCGAAATTTGGTGTCTTTGATGATGATTTGTAAAAAAATACATATTTCTGTTAATAAATCACGAAAATAAACACTGAATTTAAGACTCGTCGATCGTATCTCGATTTCCTGTTTACGTAGTAATATTTATCCATTGTGTCATGCATTTCCAGACAGAATATCATTAAAATATTATAATTACGACACATGTTGTTTTGTTCCACGTTTTGTTTCACGTTTTGTTTCTTTACATATGTGTACAAAAAGATTTCCAGTCGTGATCATTCCCGTATTTCTCGGCAAGCAGACGATAGAATGTTGATTTTATATTTCAGCGGTATGCCGACCGACATGTAAAAATGGAGGAACGTGTATTGCGCCCAACACATGTGCTTGCCCGTCCACCGCGTCTGGACCTTATTGCGCATCGTGTAAGTTGCAAGTTCAAATTTTAAAAACCATACACAAAATACAATGGTACATTTATATAACATTTGCATTTCAAGGAAATGGTCAACACATTAAGGCCGCTATTCCACGTCTCCGTATCAGGATCCTGATCCGTATCAGGATGGGTGCAATGGATTATACACTGAATATGAATTGTTCAGTTATTAAGAGAAAACAAATGCGATTTTGCCAGTTAAACTTAAAATACCAACTTCAATAATTTAGATGAATTGAATGAGAGTGTCACACCAATTTGTTAATAACGGAAAATAACACTCCAGACAGTGTCTTTTATATGCATAAATGTACAAGAACGGACGAGGTTTGAAACTTTGTTTCAGTGACATGTTCCTACAAACGCCCGTGTTACCCGGGCGACTGTCAGACTTCCGACATCGCGTACACGTGCAAATGCGAAACTGACTTTTACTCCATAACAGTTGAAGACGGATGCATAAACAGTAAGATGGTTTATTTAAACGTAATTGTTTGGTTTTATATTTTTACAAATCGATATATCATTAGTGTTTCTTCTATCAGGGTGAAGTAATTTGTCACGTGCGCACCCTCTATTTCTTTATACAGAGTTTTTTTATCCTTTGACACTCGAGACTGACAACAAGTGGGATTACAAAACCAAGCAAAAGGCGGATTGCTTGCCTGCATACTGTTTACTACAATTGAAAAGACAAGAAATGTGTAGTGATTAATCAACATAACACTATGTTATTTGTAAATCATTATATTGAACACTTTACAATAAATTACGGCCAGCAATGTCCGTTTTGCACTGTGAATTGTATTGTATGTGAATATATATGTTCTTCAAAATTCATGGAAATAATGAACCAATATGTCAGTAAACCAGACGGCTGAAGCGTACCGACCTGAGATCGCGGCAAGCAACGTCACGATATCTCACATACGTCGGTTGAGCGATACCAACTACACGCAGTTCATGTTCATTGTCGTCGGCACAGACGCGAATAACACATTTGTATGGAGGTAAAAGCAAGTTTCAAAACAATGGAACACTTTCCAGTAACTATTCGTAAAATGCTTACTCCATACTTTTGAAAAATAAAATCATTCACAGTCTGACTTTTTTTCGGTACCTATATAACCAACCTATAACCTATGATTAAGATAACTACAGTATATATATACACGTATTAGAACAATTAAACGTTCACTTTAATCTTTATCTGTAGCAATCAAAAGCGTTTCAACCACATGCGGTTCGAGTTCGACACTCTGTTTGACAAGCCGGAGCTTCCAGAAAGACCGGCGTACGTCCATGAGAGCAAGATAGGAATCATTCACAGCTCGGTAGAGGCCGTCGTTAGTAAAGTTCCACGAGGCGGTATGTCCTTTACGGATTTCTATACACACATAAATTGAAGAGATGTTCACACAAACAAAGTTGCAAACAATGTAGATATGGTCAAGTTTAAGGGCACCGTGACAAGGTGGCCCGCGCAAAAACAAACGCTTAGAACAACACGAAACACGCAAAAGAACAAGACGTACCAGACATTGTGTTACCGCCTTCGTACGGTCATTGACTTTAAATGTGGGTTTTTACCATTTTTCCGCTATTATAGCACACCTAACATTATCCAACATTGATTTGAGAAGAAAAATAAAAATGAAATACATTTACTCGCTCTATCCAGGTGGGGAGGAATGAGAGGATACTAAGTACAGACGTCTTGAAAATCAAGACAACTTTTGTTTATTATGCTTACTTAATGTTAAACAAAACATTCAACAGAGAATTAAAGATGTACAAATGTATATTTTAAAAAGAATGTTGATTTTTTAAAACAAAGCAAGTTGAACATCTGTTATTAGCTTTTTATATTTAATCAACTTTGAAAATAACAAAAATATATTGCTAAATGACCCCAAAATCGGATCGAAATACTAAGCCTAGAAGCAGTCAATAAATTCTCATTATTTAAATCTCCAGATAACACAGTGATAGGGGCAAGAGTAACATTTTATAACCAAAATTCTGATCAACTGTTATGCACATTTTATAAACATATAGGTGGACCTGACCGATTCATAGCTTTAAACCAAACTCACAACTGCACAAACTCGTACTCACCCGACTCGCCAATGGTCGAGAAGGACACTTGTGAAATCGTTGACGAAAACTTTGTCACTCTGATTGAACATGGAGACATGTAAGAATGCACTGATTTGTTGCCTTTGTGTTATGATAATCTCGTTTGCAATAGTATGTATTCAGTTACCTAGTATAACTTCGTTTACAGAAATTGTGTATTAGTTATCAATGAACGGCTGCTTTTATCTAAATGAAATATTATGTCACGAACAGCGTGTACATCAAATTCCGGTCCCGGAGTGGCGGTTTTCAGAAGCTCATCAATCTTGATAACCAGGGGGTCCCATATGACACTAAGTATTACAAAGGGCTGCAAGCACAGCAAGAGGTTAGTTTGCTTTCCATATTTAATACATGTTTACCTATTACCAATTGTAGTTAAAGTCTAATTTTATGTTGTTGTTTTAATGTAAGTTTGCAGACCAAAAATGGATTGTGAATTTTATTAAAACCATGATAAAAAAAACATTATACATGTTAGTTTGGCATGACGATTAAAACAGAAAATGAGAATTGACTTTAATCGATAGATATTTGTATATAATGCATAACGATGCATCAAACAACACATTTTTCTAGTATTTGGAGTATTCGTGATAATTCATATGTTCTTATGCCAATTCAGTTGCAGTTCAGGTTTGACTTCGTAGTACCGACCCATTGTTCCGAAGACAATATTCCCTGTGCCAAAAAACTCCTCAGTGTTGACGAGGAATTTACCAAGGTTTGAAAATTAAAGAACCAAAAATGTTTATACTTTAAAGCTGCTTCGTGCGAGATTTGAAAAAGAAAATGTTCAACAATAGACCTGTCATCATGTCGCCATTCAAGCTATGTATTATATAATTAAGTAGTTAATAGGCACATTGTTTGAAGGTGAGAAATATAATTCGACTGGCCTTAAATGTATAATAGGTACGTGAAAAATATTATTGTCAAATACATAATCGATGTATAATAAAATGTATGTTTGCTTGAGTAGTCCCTCTTTAAGTCTGTAAAGACACCACTAGTAAGCAACAAATGCTGTTCAGGTTTATTATTACATAATATAAACCTCTGAACTCACTTACAAAACATACTGAGAATGGCAAATTAAAACATTATTTTAATTATTGTGAAATACTATGAATGGAATTAGATAACGGTAAAAGACCAGTGATCATACATTCGGACACTCAGATTCGAAAACATATCTGATAACAATGCGAGAACAAACTTTCGCGAAAATTATGAATTCGCGTACAAAGTAAACATAGAAGACTAATTGTTAAACTGTATTTGCATGGAAGTGTTATTTTCCTCAGTTATTTAAGTCATTTGGAACTTGTCCAAATGCTTTTGTATGAATAAGAATTTAAGTAGGTGTATCATTGCACGTTTTGATATACTCTAGTTTTAGAAAAATAAACACAGCTTTGTGTATTATCTTTACCAGAAACCAATCACAATACGATGGGACGGTTGGAAAGATGACCTTTCCGGTGTCAGGGAATATTACATTGAAGTTTTCAAACTGGAACCCAACAGAGACGATCGTCTTGTGGAAACGAAGCCTATTGAGCCTGAGTTTTCAAGCACTGTTCCACATCAAGGAAGTGAAATGGTTCTCAACTACACTCCATCTGGACCCGGAATGTACAGGTTAAGATTGTGATTAATTTATATTGTGTTTAGAAAAAAAGAGATATGTTTGTCGACGTTCTCCTAAGCGATACTCAAACAATTTCGGTGTTCTTAATCGATATTAAGCTAATGTAAATACCAAACGTTATAACTATGCTTAAATGTTTTGTTGGTTTCCAATCTACAGTGTCGTTATGAACATCGCCGACGTTGCGAACAATTCTCGCAATGCGAGAAGGTTTGTCCTGTACGACCCTTCGTCCCAGATAACTTTGGATGAGGAGAGACCGCTGTTTGTGTCTTCCGCAGTTGCGGAGACGGGATATTCGTGGCAGACTCCCTCGAAAAACGCAAGTACGTGTTGATCGTCACGCTTCTAGTTCTATCTAGGGATACTGGATGAAGTGCATGATTCATGTACTCTATATTGTTTCAGTCGTTAACACAGGGTTTATTGTTCAGTTGTATTATGTAATTTTGGAACATGTATATTCAAGTCCTTTGTTAAGGCGGAGTTATATCGTTGAGATGGTGTCGTTGTAATTGACCTATCGACAGCCCGCCCTCCTGTCCTGGTCTTTATGATTTACGCATCGCTTGCCTGAATACTTATTATAATATCAATTCAATTCAATTCTTTGGCATGATTTACATGTGAATACAATAGATGGCCTGACAAAGCTGGTCCGTCAAGACTCCATTTTGGGCGGGCTGTCGATAGGTCAATTGTGTTGCATTGTATGTCCAGTAAATAAAAGTTATTGGTTATATGTATTTGATATTTGCAGACAACTTGGTTGATGTATCGGTAAAATGGAACGGTCACTTTGTAAATACAATCCACGAGCAAGGCCAATTTCTCGCTGAAATCGAACAGTTTCCAATTCAGTTTAAAGATCTAGAAGATGACGGAATCCTTATGAGCAAGAAGTAAGTGTATAAAATATAGTTATTTAATTACGTAGTTTCTATTGAATCACGGTTTTCAAAAACATACGCCATCAAATATAACAGTTGTTAAGTTATGTTAGTAAAACATGTTCTGATGTGATACAATTTAGAGTGCACTATAAGCACAACTCGATGTATTATAAACTATAAACTATGCCAATCTAAGTGAACGATGTTTGTTTTATATATCAAAAATTAACTTGCAAAATTGCATATATAGCTGAAAATTTTATAATGAATGTGCGCCTGGTGGTAGCAACTACAGTGCCAAAATAATACAGTTTGCGAAAAAATATACGGTATGTGTTACTTAAACAGAAAACAAACAGTGCAAATAGTTCATTTATGCTTATAAAAATCACCTTTTACGTGTTTAAGCAACTATTGCAAAAGTGAAATAAGCATTTTTAAAAACATTTGTTTTGTTACAGGTTTGTAGCTGACAAACTAGACGACAACGAAGGTGGCCGATCACGCACTGCCATCAAGAACTACCGAGGAATCGTAAAATTCGAGGTTAACTGGGATCAATCCGTGTCTATAACAATCCCAACTACAGGATGGGTAGATGTCAACCCGCTCAATGATGAGGTATCAGCACAGAGGCCACTGGTTGATGGAGACAGACTTCGTGTTTGGGTTAGAGCGACAGACTCTGTAGGAAACATCAAGGTTGATAATACGTCCATTGTAATCGATGGATCTCCACCAACAGTTTCCACCCCAGAAAACAGCGGTCACAATATCAAACTTAATGTCAAAGATGGTGAATTTAGACATTCCTCGAGGTACATAAAATATATGATAATCTATAATTTAAAAAACTAGATAGGTAAGATAACTATAACAAATATAATTACTTCGCCTGTTACACCAAAGTCCTATTTCGTTTATACCCAAAGCAATGCAATACTGCAGGCACATATTTAAAAACATTCTTGATAATACCAGAGTCAGCTTTCTGGCGTCCGATGCAAACAGTGGCGTCCACAAGATAGGAATTAGACTGCACGTGGAAACTCCGGGCAAGGATATGTACACCATCTACAGCAATTTTACAGAATCTATGACAGCCGTAAGTCTAAATGTAATATACAACACATTGTGTCATGTTACATGTAAAAAAGCATGAACATAAACAAGTATGTAACGCAAAACACTGGAGCCTTTATCAAGCATACCTATTTGCAGCCGAAGGGCAACCCAAGCTGCGTCGGTCCAGCTGGCCCCAACAGCACATGTTTCCTACCACAGCAAGTGGTTGACATCGACAACTGCTGGCTGGCGGTCAACAAGGACGATCTGCCCACGTCTAAAGGGATCCTGGAGATTGTTGCCTACAACCAGGCCCTGCTGACGGCATCAACCACCTTCCAGGTACACTGTGTACTAGTATTTGACGAATTCTTCGTTCGAGTTTCTTGAAGGTTACACACTACTTTCAAATTTAATTACAAACATGACGTGGAGATCAAAATCTGGTTGATATGCCCAATGTTAATGTGTAATTAAATCTAAAAAGGTCAAGTCCAAAAAAAGAATAGTTTTCATTGAAACAATAGCAGCCTCCATGTTTGTTATGGACATTATATATTGCTTTTGAAACAATATATGTTTCTTATACTTACAGATAGGACACCTTACAAATTTGAGTGGATTGGAAACATGTGAGTATACTGCAGCTACATAGGCGTTATGGACAAATTGAACTTCTTTAATTTCAACAATAACATGCTTTAAAGGACTGGGTTATATTTGATGTTTTGTTATGGACACTTCATATTGTATTGAAATGGTGGTTTTGTGTAACAGACAGCGGACCGACGAATGTGCGGGTAGAAAACAAGTCTCCCACGGGATTCCGACTGGCCTGGGACCTCCCAGAAACAGAATCCTGCTATGGCGCGGCGGAAATGATCATCTTCCTTACATTTAGGGTGACTGTTATATAATGAACGAATAAAAATTCACTTTTCTGCGAGTAATACGCATTCTTTATGGGGTCTTTTTATTTTAAACAGTTTTATATGGAATACTTTAATGCTTGTCCTATGGCGTATATAGAAAGGTGGCAAGTGGGGCTTATTTGAATAAAAATGCATTTTTCTCTATTGTAGGATGCTGATGGAACGGTAGATATAAAGACTTTCAGAACTCCAAGTACGAGCACCTTCTTCGACTTCCTTGGCCTCAAACCTAATGCAAAGTACTCACTGGGCCTGAGTATGAAAACCGACGCTGGAAATGAACTAGATACCGGAGTGAATATGGCGGTCTCAATGCGTAAGTTCTGGGCAGAGTTTGTGTGTTTATAAGTTAATAAGTAAATATAAAAATATAAAACAGTACAACACGTAGGCTACATGATTAATAAAAAAGTTCTACTCAAATGTTTCATTGTATCTGTCTCAAGGAATATTGCTAGATGACAAAATATCATTGCACCTTTTCCACTCATTTCACGACTTACAAAGACATGGGTAATTAAGACAATGTTGTTAACCATGTACATTTTTTAGCGGAAGAAACAGAAGGATCCGCCGGGATGTCTGCTGGGGCTGTCGGCGGCATTGTTGTCGGTAAAGTAACTTTCCTTTCAAGTTGCCATTATGTAATGAAGATGTATTGTACGGATAATAAATCCAATATTTATTTTAAACCATTATAACTTGTCCGTATGCAAGATCTATGAAGTAAAATGTGTTTACTTAAACCTTGTAGACAGACGTAGACGTATCGACCACCCGTTTGTCCGATCATCTGAAATGACTTTTTATTTAAATAAAGGCGGCGAATTACATAACGTCGTAACGCACAAAGTCATTTGGGCCAATTAGAAGGCTGACTCTTGGTTATATCGCTGTCTATGGGCACACGCCTTTTAAAGCGTTCTGTCGATACGTTAATGATTAGGTTAATGTATGCAATTAAAGCATGATGCTG
>Ga0224511_10004469_pt1 | contig 10589 bp, 4 predicted proteins | sample SF_May12_sed_USG_2_FD_169988 | JGI IMG/M metagenome (GOLD analysis project Ga0224511, IMG submission 169988) | Sediment microbial communities from San Francisco Bay, California, United States - SF_May12_sed_USGS_8_1 | ecosystem: Environmental > Aquatic > Marine > Sediment | place: USA... | reverse complement strand
TGTAGTAAACTATATGCCTATTTGCAAATGTGCTAATTGTACATTTGTTTCCTATGATGACATGTATAGATGTCTTATTGATTATGTATGTATGCCATTGTTACTGGCTGTAGTGCATATGGAGAAATAGTTGATGAGGATTGTTTAAATGTATCACGCCATAGACCTGTTATTACACATTTAAGCAGTCCTAATTTTGAAATGTATAAGAAAGGGGCTACTGAGCAGGCTAGTGTGACCCATAGAATAAACTGGGATAAAGTGACGAGTCATCAGGGGAGTGACTACAGAGCGAAAGTAGCTTATATAAACGCTTGCACACATACCCATATGGTATTAAATAACAGTGACATCGACCAATTCTACAGAGATGTTTGTAATGTGCTCACAGACTGTGCGAACGCAGCAATAGGATGTAAAAAATTCAAACCATTCCTGAAACCATACTGGAAGCACGAACTCTCCAAACAACATAGTCTTATGAGACGGCGACGAGCTGAGTGGTGTCGTGATGGGCGGCCGCGCGGGCGAGAGCACCCCTCGTATAGAGACTATAAAGACTGCATACGTGGCTTTCGTCGCCTCTTACGTACGGCCTTCAAAACGCACATGAACAGTCTAAACCCAGACATAGATAATAGTGCAGAAATAAACTCAAATGATTTCTGGAAACAAGTGACTAAAAGGAGAAGTGTGTACAACAAAAATTCTACCGGCCCTGGGATTGTTTTCAACGGTACGGTCTATCGAGACCAGCGGGCGATTACAGAGCAGTGGGGTGAATATTTTCAGAACTTGTACTCACCGGCAACTTGCGCGCATTATGACGATAACTGGTACGGTCATGCGACAAACACCGTCAACGAATAGAAAAGTGACAGTACTGCTACCGTTCTGCCGGAAGACGTCGAAAAGATAATAAAATTGTGTCCGAACGGGAAGGCATCAGGAGTGGACTGCATAACATACCGTGAAACTTGCTTGTAACGACATCGACTCGGACTGACCTTTAATGTCGTTTCTCGGAGGTTGTCGTTAGAGGCAGGTCGCTGTTTTACAGGTCTCTACTTAGTAATGATGTGTACTTATATTAAATGGAGTCATTATATCATTGTTTTTCTTTTATTTGTTATGTTTCGGTAATTATAAATAAATAATAATGGGTGATGCGTTCTATTTAATATGTTGTGGACACAGAGAGAAACAACAATTAAACGGACAAATCGTTATCATTCATAATTTTCAGCTCAGTGAAATTTTAACAAGAGCAGATTACTATCGCGACGCTCAGATCATTAATCCATCAATTAAGCCTAGTATAATTGTTTGTACCGACATCGACTCGGCCTGACTATTAATCCTTCAATTATGCCCACAGCGATATGCGAAGTCGTCAACAATTAAATTGGCGCATTATCGCTCTTTTGCCTACTCGCTAATTGGTACATTGTACACTTTAAACCCTCCTTGATTGAGCGTGTCGGTACAAAGAGGGCCATTCACAGGTAATTAAGGTGTTTGGGACCAACAGGGGTGTCGTTATACGTAACAAACGTAAGGTTCTGTTACAAGGTGGTTAAAAACAATTGAATTATAAAGGAAATTGCTCGGGACCGAACCGTCGTGTCGGTACATCGCGAATGTCGTTACATTCAGGGGTCGGTACAAGCAAGTTTCACTGTATAAACACTTGAACACTGAACACTTGAAGTCAGCTGCTGACACTGTATCACCCGTGTTAGCGTCTTTGTATACCGGAATGCTCATAAATTCTCATATTCCAGAGACATTGCAACAAGGCATTATAATAACTCTGTACAAGAGTGGGCGGACGAGAAAAGACGAACCTAGCAGATACAGAGCCATAACACTAACATCAGTGATTTTAAAAATATATGAAAATGTGTTACTCAATAGATGCAAAAATGACATGCTCGAAGGTTTAAATGTACAACAATGAGGATTTCATGACAATCTTGGGTGCATTATAACATCCTTCATCGTGCGTGCGTGAAAGTATATTCTACGCAATAGAAAACAACTCAGCCGTGTATGTGTGTTTTCTTGACGGCAAACAAGCCTTCGATCGGGTGTAGCATTGTGGTCTTTTTTACAATCTTTGTGAAAAGATAGAGGATACCTCTTTGCCAGCCTTCATGGAAATGTACTCTAATATGACAAGCGTTGTGCGTAACCGTGGACACTCATCGGCTCCTATACCGATACTACAAGGAACCAGACAATGGGGGAGGACGTCCGCTCAGTGCTACGTAGCCTACATCAACGAATTGATAAACATTATATCAAACTCTGGCCTTGGAATATGTTTATATAATTGTAATACAAGCTGCACTACTGTTGCGGATGTTATGATCTTGATGGCATACTCAGGCAATGCATTACAGGGGGTGATCGACATGTGTTACAAGCATTCGTGTAAATGGCGCTTCGAATATAACGCTTATACTTAACCTCAACAATTTTAACCTCAAGTATACTTATACTTAACCCCAACTATACTTAACCTCAGGTATACTGATACTTAACCCCAAAAATAATTAACCTCAGGTATACATAAATTAACCTCAACAATTTTAACCTCAAGTATACTTATACTTAACCCCAACTATACTTAACCTCAGGTATACTGCTACTTAACATAAACTATACTTTACCTCAAGTATACTTATACTTAACATCAACTATACTTTACCTCAAGTATACTTTTACTTAAACTCAACTATACTTAACCTCAGTATACTTATACTGGGATATACTTTACCTCTACTATCCATCAAATTACTCTAAGTCGAATATACTTAACCTCAACTATACTTAACATCAACTATACTTAACCGCAACTATACTTATACTAAACCTCAACTGTACTTAACCCCAGCATACTTATACTGGGATATACTTCAGCTCTAATCTCCATCAAAATACTGTAAGTCAAATATACTTAACCTCAACGTTTTGTCGTTAGTGACCCGGAACTACCCGACAGTCTGTATAAACAAAATAAATTTAGCAAAATCTGCATTCAAATACGTTATTAACGAAAATTAGCCCTGTACGGACGATTATTAAGTATATTAATACATCTGATTGTCCGTTCGTACAGACGGACGAACATGTTTATATGATGTATAATGCATTAAGAACACGTATGTTTGTTGATTGTAATCCAAAATTAGCAATAATGCAAAGAAATACGAACTTGAAATTAATTAAAATATTTTATATCTATTTTTTAACAAAAAGTACTTCTTTTTCACTAAGTTAATCGCTCAAAACATTCCGTACGGACGGACAAACATTGTAAATATTTTTCTAGCATTAATCTAATAGAAAAAAGCAACAATAAAATGTGAAAAATAAATGCATGTCTCAAATATAAAGTAGAGACATTTGCAAAATAAACAACAAATATAAAAAAGAGGCATTATTTTTAACTCGGCTTATATGTTTTAGCTCCGTACGGACGGACGAACACATCTATACATATTATTCATTTTAATAAATTCAAATCTATAGTAGCTATCCATGCGTACCTTGTATTATAATATATCTTTATTAAATCTACAAACGTCAGGGGTTATGTTACAGACAATTACAGCTACTTCTAACTGACAATGCGGAAATAGTTAGGGACAAAATCGGTAGAGTACCCAACACTTGCAGAAGGAGAAGGATATGAGTTAATGAGGTGTCTGCCCAATTGTAGAAGATTGGAAATCCTGAATAGTAACTGGAATACACTCTATATTCGGCCTATTCAAAGAAACCTTTCAGTTAATGTCTCAGTAGATTGTCTGACAAAACATTTTTCAGAGCGGTGCAGAAACTGTTCAGAACTAATCAATCTAAGAGATCATCTAAAACTCTGCTAGAATCCACAGGTTGGCCCGACGACACATCAAAACACAACAGCAGTGGAAATATCAGATTCCAACAATAACCTTTCTACAGCAAATAATGATACTAAGGAAAAACAAGAGGTATGTGGTTTTCAAAAAGTCGTACATTACGTTCTGGAGTATCTTGATGAACCAGCACCATCAGAAGGAGCTTACACTATGCACATGTTGTTAACGGTCATACTAGTTACTTAGTAAAGATGACATGGGACAATGTGTAAATATGTCCAGAGAAGGAAATATGTCACACTGAATGGAAACAAAGTATGCCAGAAGCCTGGCTTTGCAGTACTACAATGCCCATAAATTAAACTGATGAGGGAGCATTAATATAGCTTTTGGTCTGTCTGCGTATTTCCATGTGTGTGAGTCATAAACAAACTGACAACATTGCTTATTAAATAGGAATCAGTTCAGCTAAAGGCATGACGCTTCACTCGATAGCTGAGGTGTGTCTTTCCTTTTCATCAGTTAAATTGTACTAGTTTCAAATCACAAGGTCACCATGGGGACATAGTGTTTAGAAGACACATCCAGTATATAAGCTTATACATATGTCGATCATTCTTAGCGAGGGGATTTGGCTCAGTGGTAAAACACTCGACTGCCGACTCAGGGATTGCGAGTTTGATCCCCCCTCACTCCAACTAAAATTACTAAAAGGAGATATGTACTGGTTCTTCCCAGGAAAAATGCTTCAGTGTATCAATGCTTTACACTGAGCTCGTAAAAGAACCTGGTTTGTCATGTGTGGTGGGCGCTCCAGTATCTTGCACTATGGGTCACTAACAGAAATTAACTAGTGTGTCGCTAAACAAAAGCAACCCCCCGATCATTCATAACCGATAAAATTATTAAAATACAATGAGAGAGAACGCGTATGTGGCAACAATGTTATTGTTGCTGCTAATAAATATCTTGTCGTGTTACAGTAAACAAATTTGCAACATATTTTTTAACATTTGAGGCATTACAACAATACCAGGACAGACTAGTCGTTTTTCCGAAACAAAACCACCGGAAAGCAGACATACAATTTCCCACTCTAATGTCACGTGACCCGGTATAAACAAAGATCAGCTGATTGCCATTTGCTATTGTAATTGCACATGTTTTAAGACAGTGCCAACTGAACGATGCGACATTTCAAAGGGATAGCCGGTACACAAATAGACCAGACATGCAAGAAGTTTCGTGTTATCCATCTCCAAAGCTGACCACTTACGCACAAGAGACATTGAACATAGATAATGGATTTTCATACACATTCTGTGTATTTTAACTGTTCCTTTGTTGTTGTTTTTGTTCTACTATTCCGATTTGTAAAAAATAACTTATATGTATATTTCTTTTTATACATGCACATTAGTAATTAAAGTGTCCCTCAAATATACACATCTTTGTTTTACATACCCTTCCTTTATTGTACATATTATCAATTTAATAAGTAAGGCTCGATAATTGTACTGTTGTACATCGTCCACTGGATATAGCGCCTCAAAACAACGAAAACGAAGTAGATTTGATATGGGCGCGTTCACCCAAGGTAATGTTTCAACTTATTTCTCCATAAAAACTTTATCTATTTCTCTAACGTAAACATATTTTTGAAGCTAAATATGTCTTGTTTTCAAAGCAGAATTTGCTTTTTTCTGCACGTTGGTCAGTATTTGTTTAATTTGCGAGTAAGTGTAGCCTAGTAGTTGACACTTGCAAACAATGTTGATATTTTCAAATAATCAAGCCCAAAACGCATTTGTTTTCTGAAAATCAGTATGAAATTATAAAATATAGACTTTCCCCGATTTGTAGCAAAACCGTCATTCACCAACACGGGCTACTTTTAACAAAATTAGCAAAACAACTACCATGCAGTGTGTACAGAGTCTAGCAACAAATACACATTTAAATGAACGGGGTATAGATATCCAATGAACAGGGTTTAGTAGTATGTACGGTGTCTAGTAGTGAACTCATTTTACAGATAAATCTTGTATATTAGTTTTATTTGGAATTGCTATCATTTCAGACTAAATCATGGACAAATTGGGTGATAAAGATTCGTTATTTGGTAAGTAATCTATCTAATTACTGTTTTGAACGCACCATTACAACAGTTTGTGGCAACTATGTTTAATATTTTGTCGCACCATCACAACTTTTTTAAGCTGAATTGTGTCAGTTGGTATTTATACGTATAAAGAGTGAAGGGTCTTCTTAGAAATTCGACGAATGGAAATGTTCTAATGCGTGGATAAATAAACTTTACTACACACAGATGATCGATCAGACACTTAATAGTCTGCATACGATAGTCATTTTTTAAGAAAAGCATAAGCACATGTCCTCCATAAAACCGTTCTAGTCGCCTTGCATAAACTATATGACGACTTAGAATGGGAGACTTGATTAAAATTGAGTTAACAGATTTTAATTTGACAGACTATTATGGTGATACTGCAGTCGGCATTGCACTGTCATTGATAAAAAAGAAAAAAATATCAAAATCTCTGAAATATGTCATTTTGACAATGCAATGACGAAAAGAATCAACGTTTACGATCAACTGTACACAACATGTACACGCATACTTCCACGATGTGTTGATCACTATGTCAGTATAGTTCTGATATTTTTTATTGACACTCGTATTTACAAATTGCTTTCTATATTCCTTGCAGATGTTGGGTTCGACAGGTCTAAAGAGGACGATAGTCAAGACGAGAGTCAAGAGCAAAGCATGCCTGCAAGTAATACTAGCACATAGCTATCTTTTCTTTCTCATGTGATCTCTCTACTGACCAAATGTACCACTACTCTATGGAACTGGAACGTTTAACATGCTCATGCTCCCCTTGTTCTTTCTCACATTTTTGTCTCTACAACTTATTTTGTAATACAAATATTCTTAAAATAAATCGTTTATTCAAAAGTAAGGTTATTTAAAAAAAACATCTTAAAGCACACCAGAACTTTATTTCTTTTAATGTACTTAGTTTTGTTAAATAAACGATGTTGTAATTCTCTTAATTTCTCTTAATACCATAATTGGTATACGTTTTTTTCGCTTTGTGAAAACTGTTATCATTGTATTGTTTAGGCCTGAAAAAAATATTATTAAATTAATTAAATTACTGTATAATGTGGCAATTACTGATATGCATATTTCAGTTTTTTTTAACTAATGGGATCTGTTGTTTTCCGGGATGGACTATTTAATCCTCAGATTTTTTTAAATCGGTTTTAGAAGATTGACTGCTTATTATAACGGTTATTTTCTTATATAATTGCAGATAGATCTGTCCTGCCTATCAATGGATTTGTCAGGTGTCGAAGAACCCACGACAAGTACACCTTCAAAATCCAAAACACCAACATCAAGATTTACCTGTGACCAATGTGGAAACACGTATAAAGCTAAATATAGAATGAACATTCATAGCATGAAACATACTGGACATTACAAACATGGTTGTGTTATTTGCAACCAAGGGTTCGGCCAAACCAAAAAATTCAAATATCATGTTGCATCGCACAACAAATTAGCAGTTTCTAGTTGCAATGACAGGAGCATCAGGAGCCGAGGTACAACTGCAGGAAAGCATTCGCATGGCGATCGTCACTTGCAGTGCACAAAAAGAAATGCAAATGATTGAAACAATAGTTTTATTAACCGATAAACACTTCATCTTGTGTTTTAATAGAATGCACGCATTCCACGGCGTGCATTTGTGTATTGATGTTAATTATGAAAAACGTTTATTGTTTTTTTCTTTTCATATGTGTCTTGAATAAAGAAAGTGTTTTGTTAGTTTCTTGCAAAGTGCCAGTAACGAATCAAGCTCGAATAACTTAACTTTTAACTTGGTTAGAAAATGGTCATACACTTAATAAAACTTCTAACGCCCCTTTATACATATTGTAATACTAGTATCTTCGGTAAAACTCAGTCGATTAAAGTAAACATTTCAGGGATATTAAATTGGTTTAATCTGCATAACGTCACTACATTTTATTAAAACCGTTTGCTATTTTTCTACGTATAGCCGTTTTAACAACGTTACCCGAAAAACGAAATTCGCAAAGATAGCATTGCCGCTTAAATCAAACAAATATTGATAAAAACATGATTGTATGGTTTACTTTTACAACCCAAACTTAACAAAAACATAACAAATAAAACCCCAACAAAACAACATTAAAAATTAAAACATAGTGCAGCCCTGTTATAACTAAACGTTCCATACCGCTTAATAGCGTATGTGGCCACCCCGCGCTCTCTCTACGCAACGGCTTCTCATTGAGTAAATAAGTGTCCTAATTGATCGTTGATGTAGCCGCCATTACTCACCAACAACAGCTTGCTGTAGCTCAACGACGTTCTGAACGTGAAGTCGTTTTATTACCCGGCCTAGTATGTCCCACAGATGCTCGATGGGATTGATGTCCGGGCTGCGAGCTGGCCATGGTAGAGTGCGTATGTGGTCTGCTGCTAGGAAGTCGCGCGTAACTCTAGCTGTATGGCTGGTTGCCCCATCTTGCATCAGGATTAGGCCCCTGTTTTCGTTGGCCAGCGGAAGCACTGCGGACTGAAGCACGTCATCACAATACCTTCTCGCCGTTAACGTCCCCTGTATGACCACTGCTGGCGTTTTGTGATGGAATGAAATGCTTGCCCAAATCATTACAGAACCTCCGCTAAACCTATTCCTCCCAACGACACAAATTTCAGAAAAGCGTTCGTGCGTACGTCTATACACTCTAAGACGGCCGTCATTACCACTAACGTTGTAACGCGTCTCATCCAAAAACAGGACATTTGCCCAATCTACCCTTGTAAATCTAAGGTGAGCCCGTGCCCACTCTAAACATGCTTGTCTGTGCCGTCTGGTTAAGACAACTTTAACCGCGGGTTGCCGTGCTGGTATCTGTCTTTCTCTGAGCCGAGAACGTACGGTAGGTGGGCTGATGGGTCTCCCATGGTTACAAACGGTAGTTCCTGCAGTTTCCGTTGCGGGTTTACACAGGTTTCTGAGGTGTAAAAAGCGAATATGTCTGTCCTGTGCTGGTGTGGTGACACGAGGACGAGGTTGTCGCTGTAAATCACGCACACTTCCGGTTTGACGATATTTCCTTGCCAAACGTTTGATGGACGAAGTCCTTGTTTACACCAAGCAGTCTTGTCGTCGGAAATGAAATAGATTTTTGAGGGCTAGTGTTCATAATAATAATAATAATAATAATAGTTATAATAATAATAATAATAATAATAATAATAATATAGTATTTTCCCATTGGACAAACACTCGTGTTTAACCTTACTAGTCAATGTAAATACTTTACCAAAGCTAATAAACATAGGTTTATTTTTAAATGAAGTCTAAAGACCAGATAATAAGGATAAAACTTTAAGATATAGTTTATTTTACAAGGCATACCTCGAACATAATTAAATATTATTTAAGACAAATTTTAGAGTTCTTCTTTAAAGTTCTAGTAATTTTAGAATGAAGTAAGGTCTATTGAGTTTTACATTATTCTTCAAATTTATGGTTACGTATCACAAGTGGTATAGACGGGCGAAAACGGCGTACTACTATTACTAATTATATTACGTATAATGTTTATGATTCAATTAAACACTTATATCCTTAGAAAATACTAAAATGTTTCAATTAACGCCCTCTGATCTCGGCACCAACTGCAATTTCTTAATCAGTGTAGATCTATGTGTATGCTCTGGTACTGCAGTTTATTTTTGCAGAGAATATCATTCTTTTGCCTACTACACTCCGTACACTCGCAAACAATTTTCCATCTACACCCCGTACATTGACATAGACATTATACACAAGGCATGGTCGTTTTTCGCAAATTTTGTAAAAAGTAGCTCGAGTTGGTAAATGGCAGCTATAATACAAGTGGGATAAAGTCTATATTTTATAATTCCAGACGGATTTTAGGATAGCAAATGCGTTTTGGGATTGATAATTAGAAAATACCAACATTTTTCGCGAATGACAACAACTAGGCTACACTTCCTCACAAATTTAACAAAAACAACCAAACGTGCAGAAAAAAGCAAATACTTCTTTCGAAACTAGACATATTATGCTTCACAAAATGGTTTACTTGAGATAAAGTTTTGATGGAGAAATAAGTTGAAACATTACCTTGAGTAACTTAGACGTTATCCATTCTACTTTCGTTTTCGTTGTTTTGAGGCGCTATATCCAGTGGACGATGTATCATATCACTGTTTCCATTGTACATTTTTAAAATGAATGTTAAAACTTCCTACAATGTTCCACATCTTTACATAAAAACGTGTACTATTAACAAATGATTGCGTGCATATGCAACTGGATAGTAGATCTAATCTAACAATTATTCCATTGATTTAAGTGATTAGAATGAGTTTGACCAAACTACTGGATTGCCTTTTCAACAGTGGAAAATATGTTTCTCTGAAAATGACAGACATTTGTAAATATATAAAACTCAGAATTCTTGTTCAAATTCAATATCAACTGTAACAATGCCTTTGTGTGAGGGTGCACCCCCATTTTGGTACGCAGTAATCAGGGGGGGGGTTAATCGGTCCGCAGTACGCAAAGGGTCAGTACGCAAAACTCCTGTTAAATCGTACGCAGACATCATTTCTGGCTT
>Ga0224511_10004468_pt1 | contig 10590 bp, 5 predicted proteins | sample SF_May12_sed_USG_2_FD_169988 | JGI IMG/M metagenome (GOLD analysis project Ga0224511, IMG submission 169988) | Sediment microbial communities from San Francisco Bay, California, United States - SF_May12_sed_USGS_8_1 | ecosystem: Environmental > Aquatic > Marine > Sediment | place: USA... | reverse complement strand
ATATCGTCCGACTTTCTCGACCTCCTTGGTGACAAAAGACGATCTAAGACATTTGACTGTGTGTACATCAAAAGAGATGTGTTTGAAGGAAAATATGCATACGTAAGTGTTTTGTATGTGTACTAATAATATTATTTGTTTTGCAATACCGACCATATATATTTTGAGTCTAATGATACGTTGCAGCTCGCCTTTTTGCGATAATCATCCGAAGCTGTCCATAATAAATTAGAAGAGTTGCCTGTTTGTTGAAACATAGTTATATGTACAGTGTAAATGTGATTTTTGTAGACAAGAGACCGTCAATAGGCGTTAACATGCAATGCATGTGTCTACCATAGTTACATTTACCTTCTGGGGTCAACATTACATTGCTCACAATCAGTATCTATGTTAATTTGTTTCTTCGTTTAGAATTATACCCCAAATTTAAATCAACATGACTGGTTATTTTGTTTTCAATTCTAATTGACCGTCCGGCCGTTCACTCGACTCGGGATTCGGGCTTATATACTAATAATCAGACTAATTAAACGTTCTTGGGGGTTTTTAATTGTAAATACTAGGATTAAAATGCCTTTTGTTAAACAACAGAGTACATGTATATGTAATATTTGTTTTGTGTATTTCGAATGTTTTTATGCTTTTCTGCTGGCTAATTTGTTAATTGTGTTGATGTATGGTAGGTTTACCTGATTCACAGGCAGCCAGAATTGGTCCATATTTAATATAAACAGCTGATAATATGTTATTATAACTCATGAAATATTATTTGTACATAAAACATTTTTTTAAACATGGCAATATTTTAGGAAAAATGTTAATATATGTAAATACATTCGGGTTTTGTTTTTAGAAGATATGCTTGGTAAAAGAGTGGAACTTAAATATACTTCCCCTTTTCTCTTTGTTATATTGCGCATTTTTAAGCCCGCGTATAGACGCTACTACTCAAATATACGTATGTTGAAATTGTAACATACACGCTGCATATTCAGGTTAATCAAACAAACATACTATATAATATAAGTGTTAACAAATCGCTCGTAAAAGGTCAAGGCCCTTGAAATCCTTAGGAATACACATGTTATGCAAGTATCTGTATGCCTGTTTAATGCAAATCAAGAGGGCCTTTTTGAGAATTGTTCTAAAGAGTTGTTTCCTTGTGTTCGTTACGCGTAATTTGTTTTTCAAATAAGCTGTACCTTGTATTAGTAAAATACCACATTAAACACGTTTGTCATAATTCGACATAATTTCATGCACGTGATTTTGTTACAGGTGGCAAATCAGTGCACCAACCTGTGTCCTCCTAACCCGGGTGAAAAGAAAACCTGCACTGCTAATGTAACTTCTTGCACGAATACAGGTATAGCTTCCAGAAATTACACATACATGTATGGTTTGTTAACTCCTTTAGACCTACAAGGATTATGATTTAAATTCCGTCTTCAATGAAAAGTGAACAAGTGTCCACGTATAATTATGTACGGATTGAAGGAACCTGAAGAGTGTTGAAATGTATATGCTCTGCGCTTGTATTTTAATATTTGAAAACAGTGTGTGAATGGGTTTACGCCTTGCCTAGCCAACATCATGTACCAGAATTAAACGTTACACTTTTAATTAAATTGCTTGAACTTCTAAACGTTTGACGAAAGCTAACACGTCGTCTGCATTCTAATTATATAAATGTATAAAAGTATACACATTAAGCTCATGGAAAACCCTGAAATGAAACAAGAAATGTCTTTTAAAAAGACAAACGGCGTCGGATTAAAAAAAGTAAAAAAAGTACTTGTACATAAATCTAACACAAATGACGGAAAACTTAGAATGATTAGTGTCAAGGATCAGTGGACAGCTATTTTTGCGAACTTTGTTAGAAAGTAAGTGATGTCTTCAAATTCTGTTAAGGACATTTATTATTTGTGAAATTCATTTTATCCCTAAAATATTTTGTTTGACACGTAACTGTTTATTGTTTCAATATCAAAAACACTTAAGAAAGCAATACCCCAAAAAATTAATCTAGAACGAAGCAAAATTTCGTAAAACACATGCATTACAATAGTGTGGCCTTTATTTTTTCGCGCGTATCGGGTTTATCCAATCGATTTTCTCGTGTTTCCCCACACGTCATTTTCAGTGCTTATGAAATCATCATATAGAACGGCGGATTGCTGAAATCCCAGACAGACGTCATTATACAGAAATGTAGGTCAAAAAGGATATTAGACAGCTACGCCGAAAAAACACTCTTGTTTTTTTTCCAGACTGCGACTACGTACAGGTAGCGAATGGCGTGCTCTCAGGGAACATGCTGGCAGAGGGAAGCAAACAGTTGCTTGAATGCGCCTTGAATCACGGGGAGGACGTGATTGAGATTCGCCAATGTACCGCCGGTGATTGGCAACCTGACAGCACATGCTCGCCACGTGGTGAGTTGACGCCCCTGGGCCCTTGTTAAAACTGTTAAAAGAGTATTAATAGAAAGTGGTAGTGGTTATTAATATAAGGTTTAACCCTTGGGTGTATAATTATTATAGTGTTAGCTATATTTCAGATAGGGTTGAAGTCTTGGTTTTATATAAATCGTCATAATGCAGGCAATGTATACGATGGTACCATTGAACATATATGGTAAGCTCTATTTTCAGGCCATGACTGAAAAAAAACCGTAGCGTTTATATTGAACACTCTGTTTCCAGACTGTGCTGACAAACAGAACCTTAGCGTTTACACCGTACAATCTATTTCCTGTCGGTGCTGAAAATCAACTATTCAGTTTGCATGGCACATTCTATTAACTGGCGGCGCTAAAATATTAAAATACTGAACTATAGCGTTTTCATGGTACACTCGATTTACTGGCGGCGCTAAAATATTAAAATAATGAATTATAACGTTTTTATGGTGCACTCGATTTACTGGCGGCGCTAATATACAACAATAATGAATTTTAGCGTTTTCACGGTACACTTGATTTACTGGCGGCGCTTAAATAATGAACTACTTAGTATAGCGTTCATATTGTACACTCTATGTATTGGCGGTGATAAAGAAATAAGCTACATGTATATCGTTTATATTTTACACTCTTTTCCCAGAAGATGATGAATACATTAAACTATTACGTTTATATCGATTACTCGCGTTCATTCCTGGTGGTGCTGAAAAAAAGAACTATAGCGTTTTCACAGTACACTCGTTTTCCAGACTGTGGTAAAATAAACCCTTACGTTAATATCTTTTTCCTAGCGGTGCTGCAAAATTGAACCCAATGTTTACACTGTATACCCTTTTTCCTGGCAGTGCTGAAAAAACTGTAGCGTTCCTATTGCCCATTTATTTTCAACAAGGGTTACATTAAATGTTGACCAATGAGAAGCATTGTTAACGAAGATCATTATAAATGTGTAAAATCTAACTTTATAATAGGCTGAGCGATTACACTACGTCTATTCCCTACACCGGCGAGTTTGTATTTTGAAATGTCTATGGTAGAAACAATAGAACGCTAGTTTATTTAACTACTATAGTGCAACTTGTATGCATATATGACGTCAAATGCTACTGTACGAAATTCGCATGAATTGAAATATTGTTGATTTCGATCGAAACTGGTGAACTGTATTTGCTGTTAACGTATTTGATGAAAACGTGTCTGATGACAAATACAAACAAAAAGCCAAGTACAGTTGTGGTAAAATATATGATTGTGAATTGTAAATAAACAAACAACTAGTAAGTAAAGGTCAATGTTAAACTCATTTAAGAGGTAATCATTTGGTGTTTGTGTCATAGAGTCAACATTTTTCAGTTAACGTATTTGATGCATTTTGAAAGTCCGACACCCTACTCGTTACGTACCTTTGAAAATGCACGGAAATACATAAGCCTGATATATTATTTTCATCTTTACAATATTTCGCGATGCCTTTGTCAATATTTAGAAGTCTTTTGGCGACGGCATATGGTTTTATTGTGTTACACTTACCTTTACTCAATGTTTGTTCATGTATCTGACGCATGAATTGGCGACAAATGTATTAATGCATGGTAAAAATGTTACGAAAATGTGATGGTCAATCATGACTTTTTCGAACATTTCAATCATTTGTTAAATGAATACCAAACAAGAGAACATGCTTGAAATATTTTTTTTCATTGACTAAGATGTAGATCTTAACATATATATCGATGTCGACACGCAGACATGTTAAAAGTAGGATATATTGTGTACTTTGAAATAATTGTTACGGTGTGTTATACCCATTTATTAAAAATTACATCTGGCAAATGTGCAAAAAGCAAATAATGGCTACTGAATGCAAACTAAAGAAAAATAAAATGCTGGCAACATAAATTGTTGAAAAGTTGGAAGTTGGAACTATAACTGAATTTGAACGTAACAAACTATAGCGTCCATATCGTACACTCTTTGCCTGGCGATGCAATAGAGTGATCTATTGCGATAATATCGTACTTCCGTTTTCCTTGAAGTCCTGGAAAATTGAAGGCACTAGAGCACAGAAATTGAGTCAGGAAGTATTTCTCTAAAAATATAAGTTATACATTAGTCTCAGTCAAGGAGTGCCATTTTGAATCTTTGACCCTTGATAATAATATGAAACTGATGTCAAAGTCATGAAAACTGAGAAAAACCTACTTTTGTCCTATAGACAAGATTTCCCCTCCATTTGAATGGTGTTGTGATAATATTCTGATTTGTGTCCAAGTTTCATCAAAACTAGCTAAGTTACCTTATGTTTATGCTTTATCGTGCAGTTATTCAGATTTTTGACACTTATATTTCTTTCCTTTTACTTATACCCGAAGTGTGCTCTGGTGAAATGAACAACACATGTATAGCGTTTATATTGTACACTCTATATTCATGAGGTGCTATAATGAACCATATTGTTGATAATGTTACTCTTTTGTCGAAACTGCGGATACAGTGGACCTATTCGGTTTTATATGGTAAACTATATTTGCAGACGGAGTGAAGGGCAGCTATTACCTAATCAGTGGCTACAACAAACAACCCGACGCTAGTCTAACAGTCTCATCAATGTTCCAAAATAAAACAGGTATTCACCAAACGTCTTTTATACGTTCGTCCCTATTTATAATATTCTACCTGTTTAAATCATGTATGCACCATGTAATCGAACCAACATTGCATAAACCTTTAAACACTTAGTATTATTGCATTGTGTTGCTACGTTCGCATACCTGTACATGGAATAGTTGCGAAAAGCAGGATTCATGCAGCTCGTTGTTTGCCCTGTAATGTACATTAAATCTCTATCAATATTGAACCCTTTCATACATTTGTACAACAGACGTGTTTCGCCAGCTTACTTCTGACGCATTTCGTTATGCACATATTCAAGTGTTCTATCGCAACCTGCAGCGCTGTACCCTGATGTGATCTTAAACATTGCACATAACCTGATTCAGTTGTCCATTATATCTGACCCATGTGAGAGGGTAGTCAGTCATTCTCGAATTGTATTGTATTGTATTTTCAGGACCAGTGGATAGGCGGTCTGACCTCTATAATATGTTCTATGTAGCTAATCTTTACCAAAAACCATGTATATGTGAATTGTTTGTAGTACAATGACCACATCGATGTAGGTCGTTTACTTAGAACACCTACGACCGGACGGAAAGCAGGATAGTTGGGTAGTTGATTCTGCATATATTTCCTAGGTGTACAACACTGGTAAAGAGCAATTTAACAAGCAAAACAAACAGTCACTTGTGCCGTTATCATTATTTTGTGTTGATGCGTAGGCCATGGTCCACAGCGTTCAAGGCTGTTTACCAAGCACACAAACTGGTATGCAGGAGGTTGGGTCGCTGCGACTAAATCGAACGGGGACTATATTCAGGTGAGTAGAAACGTGTATTAGTATTACATTCGGGTTACTAGTAGCTAAAACTTGTAGTAAGTAGTATAACAATTCAAGTGAACTGAAACTTATAGTAGTTAAATATTCAAGTAGACTGCAGCTTGTAGAAGTAGTATAACATTGAGGTAAGCTTAACCTTGTGGTAGTTTAACATTTAGACACACAGACGGACGAACATACATACGGACGGACGGACGGACGGACGGACCGATCCCCGAAGGTCGACCGACGAGCTGAAGAACGGACCGTCGAACCGACGAAAGGACGGACGGACGGACAGACCGACCTACCATAGGTATAAAGAAAATATTTCACGGTCCTTAAAATCTACTTCTGAATTGATGTTGGTAGTCGTATTTACCCTAAACCTGGTACTTTTCTCACCGGGTACAATCAAAGCGTCACAAGTTGTGGTTCTCAACGAAGACAGTGCAGTTATTAATCAACGAAAACTCATGTAAACAGCATGATCCTCATCCTCAAATTGAATTTGACCTCGTTGAGAATAATATACATTAAAAGTGGTCTTCTTTGAGCACCACGCACATTTAAATGTATATGTTTCTCAACAAAGTCAAATTCAATTTGAGGATTAGAATCACGCTGTTTATATGAGTTGTCGATGAGTAACAACTACATTTCTTCGTTGAGAACCACAACCTGTGACGCTTTTATTGTACCCAGTGTTACTGGTGTGAACTAGCTTAAGATATTACATAAAACCATAATGTTGGTGCGTAACAAAGATAACATTGCATAATGGATACGACTAAGAGTTTTTTGGTGTGAAACGAGAGAAAAGAGCCTTTTCTATATAAAACTTCAATCGTGATTTTTAAGAACAGAATTTGCCATGGAGTCAAAAAAAGGTTCTACATTGTAATCGATGGTTGCAACAAAGTATTTTACAGACACTTTAGCTTCAATTGGTTGACCTTTACAAGATACATGACATTTGAACTGATATTTTTATTTTTGTTTTGAACCAATTAAAACAGTCTCCCGGTCACCTAAGTGTAAAGATACTTTGTTAAAAACCAGCCAATCACTAACAGTTTCCAATTCAGAACTGAGTAAAGATTCTACCTCATGATTTATTTACCATGTACGAGAATAGCAGAATCATATGCATACAGCAATAGCTCGTGTTTGACCACAGCAGGCATGTCGTTGACATAAATTAAAACCAAATGGAGGCCTTGAGGTACACCACATACTATTTATTTTGAAAAGAAAACGTTCCAGCAACATCAACTAGCTGTTGTCTATCTGAAAGGTAAGAATGAAGCAATTGAACAGCAGATTCAGTAAGTTCCTAAGTTTCATTAAAAGGTTAGTGTGATTTACAGTATCAAATGCCTTTTGAAGGTCAAGTAATACCATGCTCACGTAGTTACCACTGTCCATTTGTAAACTAATAAAATATGTTAAATGTAAAAGACGTGTATCTGTAGAAAACCTATTTCTAAAACCTGACTGATATTGACACAAAAGATCTTTAGATGTAAGATATTCAAGTTGATCACTCTTTCTATGATTTTGGATATCCTATTTAAAGTTGATACAGGACGATATTTACCCACTTCGGTTTTGTCGTTTTTCTTGAATTATAGAGGAATTACTCTGGCGGAGTTGAGTTCATCTGGTACACAACCCTGGATGATAGACATATTGATAATATGTGATAGAGGGTATGTAATCATAGGAGCAGCATCAATAAAAACCTGAACGGGATACCATAGAGTCATGTTGCTTTGGTACAACCTATGTTATTGAGATGTTATATACGTACTGTAACAATAGAAAAACTATGACTGTTACACCTTTTGTAGAGTAAAAAAAGGTATAACTTTTACCATAATTGTTCAGCAACCTTTAGGTTATTAAACCATACTTGACTATCAATGTTAAAGCCACTATTACATGTGTTTGACCTTTATTTGATGAGCTATGACTTTTAGTGAGCTGGAACGTGTTGTAATATAACAGGCCACCTTTAACAGGTAGTAGTTTAACATTCAAATTATCTGAAATAAATAGTAGTATAATGTTTAGGTGAGCAGATAATTGTAGTAGTAAAACAGTCAGGTGAGCTTGAATATGTAGTAGTATAACATTCGGCTGAGATGAAGTTTGAAGTAAATCTTTAGCATATTAATATAGTTTAAAAATAGCCAGCATCAAAATATTAAAAAAATAAGAAATACCCAATAAAAATAGTGCACGTATTGTGCTGTTTAAAAACGCGAATTTAAGTTGTATTTTAATTTAAATGCAACCAATAACGATGTTTCAGACATTTGTTTTATTGATGGCATTATTAGTGACAATATATGCCCTGGTATATAGATACAAATTTAAAAATATCCTTACTTTTTCACCAACAATGTAAAATGGTCATTAAAGCATATCATTTTACTGGTATTAAGTTATTAACATTACCATGATTATTAGTTTTTGAACAAGTGTCCTGTTCATTTAAAATATATGCAGTCCGTGAAATTACCAAACACCCCATGTTATTAAATTAGTGTTCACTTTCCTTAAACATGATAGCATAACCTTGTGTTGGTTTCATTGTCAACACCTACCGTTTTCTTGTCAGGTACAATTTCCGGAAAGGAAAACAGTTCGAGCAATCGTGACACAGGGCCGAGACTATCCATACGACGTACAGTGTGTCACTATGTTTAGGTAGGACCTTAGTGATTTCTTTAAACTTACTTTGTACAATCAAATACATGTAATCATATTGCGTACTGCTTGTTTGGGATGATTCGTTTACCAGACCAGCACTGATTTTTAAGATTTTGAAATTCGTGGTTGCCAACTGTGCATCTTTGTCATATTTAATAATGCTTCTTGTTAAATTTAAACGTATAATTCTTCTTCTTGGATAGGTTACGTGTTTGTTTTGCTTAGAAACTGTAAGTTCCTTGTAACAATATTTATTTTTATACAAGCAATTTTAATGACGTGTATTTATACAAATGTATATTAATCGCTTGCAGTTGTTGAAACATATCGGATTGAATTTGGTTTTATCGATCCCAAACAATCAGCCGACATTTTGCCTAATTCCGTAGTGGCCTTTGTTTGAACATCTCTTCAATTTATATTGTTAAAAAGAGTGAATGGACATTTTTTCTTTTTTCTTCTCCAGAAAATGTTTAGAAAGTATGAGGTTTGCTGCAGCGGAAAACTGGTTTAAACCCCCAATGTATTTCATTGACCAAATAAAGGCGGTAATGCAACATGTTTTGGAGAAGTAATTTAAAATTAAATATAAAAAGGCAGGAAATTCCGAAAAACACAAATAATAGTTATTTCTTAAAGTGGCTATCCTCCAGATGCTCAAAAAATGAAAAATATATTAAAGTTAATGGTAAATACTGGTCAAGTTATGTTCAGTGGAGAAATTTATTATTACTGACCCCTTAATTCAGTTGACAAATCGTTGGTAAAACATCGTTTTTCTTTGCATAATCATCTGCGTTACTAACGCAGTAGCAGTTATGTATGGTAGAAATAAACCGATGGCAGAAAAGCGAATTGTTTGTTTTCAAAGCAAAAAAGTGAAAATATGTAGGTTTTTTTAACAACTATTATAGATATTTGAAGATATATTTAAAAAATTGTAACTAATGAGTTTAAGTATATTCTGGAGGACAGCTGCTTTAAAGTCTGTTGCGTCTTTGTATATAGTGTTTAAGGATTGTTTGACGCAGGATAACAATGTGATATATTTATACGCAACCGTCTATGTTTATTATCAGTATCGCTTCTGCTGATTGCAAATCAAACACCAGTGCTGTGTGGAAAGAATTGGCGTACACTAACGGTACTATTAAAGTAAGTATGGAGTATACTTTAGCCTAGTATTCTAATGTGTTTAAGGCCGATTGCGACGTAAGTTATACTAACTTTATTTGCATACCTTACTTTAAAAATTACATACACATGTACTTATGTTGAATAAAATCTAATACGGAATTTAATATGTCGGGCATATTAAACTGGTGTGCCAAATACTGGTTTTCTAATTCCTGCAGGGTCGTATTGGCACGCGATCGATTTCAAGGGAAGACGCTAACAAATATTTTTAAGCAGACCGCATTTAAAAACAATTTCAACAAAAGTAAAATAAGTTGAGAAAAGAACTATCTTGTAATTCTCAACAACTTATATATTTAACTCGATACAAACTTTACAAAAAATGAATTTATTTAATAAAAAATGTCATATTTATCCATGAACCCGTTTCCATCTCGTCAGTTTGTTTGTAATAAAATCTTTATAAGGATATATCACCATGCACTTAAAGAAAAGTGGCATCTGACATACTTTGATGCTTCAGGAATTCCTAGGCAACAACGACAAGAACACAGTAATAACAAACTTCTTTGGAGAAAGTGTTCACGCCGAGTGTATCCGGTTAACAGTGCTTAATTTCACTTATATTCCATCCCTACGATTCGACCTCATTGGTATGGCAGGTAAGTTGTCATTTGCTAATAGCTTACGAACTGTGAATAATAAACTGATGAAAGGGAAAGCCCTCAGGAAGCATAGCCTGCACGAGAAAACAGCAGCCTCGGTTTTATTGAAGCTGTTCATCAGTGGTAATGAATGATGTCACACCACTGACGCCCCCTAGCGCATG
>Ga0224511_10004467_pt1 | contig 10590 bp, 5 predicted proteins | sample SF_May12_sed_USG_2_FD_169988 | JGI IMG/M metagenome (GOLD analysis project Ga0224511, IMG submission 169988) | Sediment microbial communities from San Francisco Bay, California, United States - SF_May12_sed_USGS_8_1 | ecosystem: Environmental > Aquatic > Marine > Sediment | place: USA... | reverse complement strand
AATATGTTGTATTTATGGGAACAACGAACTTTCTTTTTCATCTGTCTCACGGTGGTATGAGAAATTTAGCGTGGTGTGTACAGTCGTATAACTGACTTTTTTGGTTTCAATGATGTTTCAAACACTTCAAGAAAAATTGACACAAGGTGCCAACAAAGTAAAAAAACAACATTTTTTTTCGGCAAAACCAGGTATCGTGTTTTCTCTACAGCCTTTTACTTTGCGAATGAATAAATACTTAGTATTGTTTGCTAGCTTCAGATTAGGTTACAAAAGTAAATAATATTACGCTATGCTGTATTTGCTTCAGAAAAATGTTGTTTAAACTTAAAGAATTGAAATAAAGAATGTCAAACAGAAGGCAGTGAAGCGTCAGGAGTCCGTTGGAAATGTGTTTTCAAACAATGTTTATTCTCGTATAGACATGTTACACGGGATCCATCCCAGGTACATACAAGTATTAGTGCATACACAATAAGAAGCATAGCCATATAGGACTGGAAAAAACATTTAAGGGGAAAACGTAGACAGTAACACCATTAGATTAAAATGTATGCTGATACATGCTGAAAGCTGTTATCTGAAGTGTCATATCGGCACTTGTCATCGGTGTGCCGTTACCGTGTATTTTATGATAAAGCATCTGTAATCCGGTTTAACAACAAACTGTTGAAATCACTTAGCTCAGTGTTCTCAAGAATACTGCCAATGTCAAGACCGAGGAGCTGCCATAATCTAACAATTTGCGCTATAAAACTTGCCAGACCCCCCTCTGTGTTAAATAAAAGCTGTTGAAATCCTTCAACAAAATCAATTTGCCCTGTGTACACTTTCAGCAAAAGGTCTGTGAACGCTTCGTTTCCATCGATCATTATAAAAACATCCTCGATCTCCACCAACCACTGTTCATAGCCTCTAGCTATATCGGGGTAGCTGAAGGTGAGTTGCATGGACAGTGACAGTTTGTGGTGTTTCAGAAGAAATCCACATCCTTCGTCAATGATTTTGTCCACTTCTCCGAGAAGTAAGACGCAATCTCTTTCATTCATTCTTCCATGAAACAAGTTTCTCTCCGGTATTATGTAGCAGGGAAGAAATTTGTTTTCAAGGAATTGTTTCAGGTGCCGAAATGCCGTCAAAATCCTGTCCACTAGCGTTTCTGGAGTCAAGTCTCTCATCGGTGTTTCTTCGAGCACCCAAAACACGAGATTCTTCACCATGTAGGAGGTAAAATTCTGGCATACTGGTTTAAGACGATCTTTCTGCACGAACTTCAAGACAACATACACTTTCACTTGGAGATCATTCATGCTGCGGACGAGGCTCTTTTCTGCTGTCGTGTAAGATATCCTCCTTCAATGTCATTGCGTTCGCTGAACTTGTGTCCAACAGGAACCACATACCCTATCATTTCGGATATTTTTCTCTGAAGTGCCCTTGGCGGCCATTCGTGATGTCGTTCTCGACCCATCCATTTCTCCAGGATGTTTAGAGATACGAAAGGAAGAGCAAGGACAATGTCCATCTCAATATTAACTACATCAACTAAAAAACCGACCAAATGTTTAACGCCGCTGCTGGTGTTTGATGTACACGCTGGTCCATTGATAACGCCCCGCTGGGGGTCCCTCTGTTGCAGCGCCTGTGTAGTTAACAGACTACTCAGATAATACTTTCCTGTATTGATGCATCTTTGACTGAACAGACTTCTCTGATGATCTCTGACAGCACGGTCTGCGCGGAGTCTGACATAACCAGGAAAAGTATGAGTGTACTCATTCTGTAACACCAATCTGTATGGTCCGTTCGCATGGCTTCTCTCATCCACACAAATAATGTCGCTTAGCGAATACATCACATCAACGTCACTAGAACACAGTTTAGATATGCCTTCCCCAAAGCTACCAGCAACAATACATTTTAAGTGACCATTATTCGGGCTTTTGCTCATCTTGTGTTTAAATTGCCGGGAAACGGTTTTGGATCTATATTTTATTCTACCAGCAGAATAACCTTGTTGATTTAAAGCGTCATAAAGAACGCGGGAAATCCGACGTCGAGTTGATTCATCCATGACGATTATATCGTGCTAGCATGTGTGCTTTGATTTAATGTTCGAATTGCCCACTATTATGTTATGTCTTATATCAAATTTGACATGGGTTCATTCATTGGTTTTCCTCAAATTTGGACGTTCACTGTCATTTATCGATCTTTACATAATTATGAAGAACTACGCTGTGATGTAGCATGCTTGTATTTATACTATATTGGAAGTCATTTTCAACAGATGTTTATTTACTTATAAAAACAAACGTTGAACGCCTTTCACACATCAGAGATAGGTGGTAACTATCACTGCATGCGATAGTGTTTTTGTCTAGTTTAATGTTCGTGTTTCCCCCACTAACAACCTCGTCTCTTTCTCCATCATGTCCTGAAACAAAGTACGTATGCATTGTTATACAACATACCATGTATTTCATTGTCGATCATTCAAGAGTTATTTATACCTCGACTCTGTCCTACTTTTAAATTTTGAACAGATGATAAGGTAACGATAAAATTGTTTCTGAAACTACTTCCAGTTATTTTAATAAACAGAACAAACGGTTTGCTATGTAAGCACAGTCCGCGGTGGAATCTAAACAAAGCCGAGTACAAAAGATCAGAAGGGTAATACAAATTTGCTAATAAATTAATTTCAGAACTTGCCATTAAATACTTTTCTTTCAATAACACCAGGCCAATATTTCAATACGTTGTATCCAATATTGGCAAGAAATAGATTATATTAAACTTATTAAATAGTTCACTGTGTATCAAGTGTATATCAAATACTACAGCCTGCCTATGTCTACACATTTTTAATGGCTGCCTTGTAAACACCCACCCCGTATCCGATTAAACAAACATTTAAAATGGGTCAGTAAGCTCTAGACCAGTATGACCACAGTAAATCGAATACTATTCAGCTAAAACAAATGTTAAAAACAACTTTGTTTATACACAACACATATATCAAAAAGTATTTCTTACCAGACAATGAAAATAAACCCAGTATCATCCCGTGCCGGGGAAGCGTTGTAATCTCAATGGCGTAGTTCAATCACTTAGTTGTTTACACGTCGCTAGGTAGCAAGGTGGGAATCGAAAGTTGGAAAATTCCCATACAGTCATTGTGAAAACGCACACGTCATACTAAGGTAAACATGATCCAACGGCTTCTTGTGGGATGTATTATGGAATCGATATACAATGTGTACTATGTATACTATGTAATTGTTAAACGAAAATAAGAAAAACATTCGTAAGACAAATGTACAAATGTCTACATATTCTGAGTAAAAAGAGGCGAGTCCTCAGGAGGCATAGTCTGCATGGGGAAAATAGCAGCCTTTGGTTCTTATTGATGCTGTAACATACATGGTAATGAAAGATGCCACTACATTGACGCCTCAAGCGTATGAGTGCGGGGGTGTTCAAGTATGAATGCAACTGGGCCAATATCTCGCTTTTAACAATGTTTTGTACGAACTAGGTATATATATCGCATAGATAGTTGTGTAAGCTCTCAATTGATACAATGCATGTGTAAATACATGTGTAAATTAGTTCCGTCTAGCTGTAATAATAGCTCGATTAACGCTATCTACCCGTGCATAGTAAAACTTAATTGGTTAAGAAAAGGTCTCCATTCACTGACCAAATACGGTCCTATTTCAACCAAGTGCTGTATTCTGGCTATACAAGCGAACTACATATTTAATGCAATATGTTGTGTTGATGAGAACAATTAACTTTCTTTTCATCTGCATCACGGTGGTGTAAGAAAATGTGGTGTGATTTTAGTAAAAGATGCATCTCATGCACGCCGTCCGAAAATAGAATATTTGAATATTCCTCGTAGAACCTATTTTCGAGTGTCAACAACACCATAGGCCTACAATCGATGGTCTCCGAGGACCAAAAAACTATATAAGTTACAATGTTGTAGTACATGGCGACATTTTACAACTGCCACACAAGCACTGAACACCAGCTGTAGTAAGTTTAATTTTTCGGAGAAAAAAGATGACAGTTTTTGGATGAAATAATGGATACCCAACAGGGATTTACATAAACTATGAACAGTCGAATATCATAACAAATGTCAATTTACTAAGTGAACAGTACGAGAATCTACTTCAAAAGGTAGGTGCAGATTCTGCACTGCATTAATAAGGTTTCGAACGCAATCGTTTTCCTTATCAAAATGCATGTTGAATGTAAATTTATAATATTCGCTACTTGTGATGATACTACTTGTACATTGTAGACATCTTGTTAATCAGTTTCATTAAAATACCAATTAAGCAGAAGATTGTGTCAAATTATTGTATAATTAAGAACAATGAAAATATGCATGGAGTTCGCAGTCAATAACACAGATCTAATTATTGTGTTGGCAATATGAGCAAATTTGATTGTCTGCCTTAGTTAGATGTTGCATCAACCAAATAAGCATTGCCTATGTGAGGTTCTCCGTGCACTGAGTATTTGATTAGTTGTTAAGTCATTATGTACGTTTTGTATGCGATATTTGTATCGTATATTATGGTGTTGTTTGTAATCTTTTGTATTCACCATACACTAGTTAAGGTAACTACGACAACATCATTGTAGGGTACTGGTACATTTTTATTTTAGATTATAATACTGTATCATCCAGTGACTAGTAAGCAATTGACTGACAATATACAAATATCATAGAGACAAAGCTCTCGTATAGACAAGTTTAAATGGTGTACATCCTAGGTACATACACGAATAGCAACAGTAATGTTGCATACACATTAATGACCAAGGCCCATATCCAATATAGGACTAAAACAACAACATTTTAGGCAAAACGTAGACAATAACACCATATGCATACATGCTGAAGGTTGTTATCTTAAGTGTTATATCAGCACTTGTCTTCGGTGTGCATTTACAGTGTATTTTTATGATAACGCATCTGTAAACCTGTTTACCAACACACTGTTGAGTCCTATAGCAAGTTGCAAAACAGTAAAAGGGTTCTCAGAAAAAAATTCAGGACAGAGGAGCTGCAATAATCTATTCATTAGCGCTCCAATTGCCATGTTTTCTGAAAGCTGTCGTATTACTTCAAACAAATCCAGTTGCCCTTTGCCATCTTTCACCACAAGGTCTGTGATCGCTTCGTTTCCAAACAGTATTAGGACAATATCCTCGATCTCCACCAACCACTGCTTATAGGCCACGGCTATCTCGGGGTAGCTGAAGGTGAGTTGCATGGACAGTGAGAGTTTGTGGTGTTTAAGAAGAAATCCATATCCTTCGTCAATGATTTTATCGACTTCTTTCAATAAGGAGACGCATTCACTTCCATTCATTCTTCCATGAAACAAATTTCTCTCTGGTATCATGTAGCAGGGAAGAAACTTGTTTTCAAGGAATTGTTTTAGGTGCCAAAATGCCGTCAAATTCCTGTCAACTAGCGTTTCTGGAGTCAAGTTTCTCATCGGTGTTTTTTCGAGCACCCAAAATACGAGATTCTTCACCATGTAGGAGGTAAAATTCTGGCATATTGGTTTAAGCCGATCTTTCTGCACGAACTTCAAGACAACATACAGTTTTACTTGGACATCATTCATGCTGCGGACGAGCTTCTTTTCTGCTGTCGTGTAAGATATCCTCCATTCAACGTCCTTGCGTTCACTGAACTTGTGTCCAACAGGAACCACATACCCTGTCATTTCGGATATTTGTCTCTGAAGTGCCCTTGGCGGCCATTCGTGATGTCGTTCTCGACCCATCCATTTCTCCAGGACGTTTAGCGAGACAAAAGGAAGAGCAAGGACAGTGTCCATGTCAAACTTAGGTAAATCACCTACAAAACCGAACCGATTTGCGTCAAAGTCCGTCTCATTATTAGGTCCATCAACTGCAAAACCGAACAATTCTTTAATGCGGATGCTGCTGTTTGATGTACGCGCTGGTCCATTGATTACGTCAGAAGGGTCATCCTGATATAACGCCTGCATTGTTATCAGACTACTCAGATAATGATTTCCTGTATGAATGCATCTTTGACTGAACAGACCTCTCTGATCTCTGACAGCACGGTCCGCGCGGAGTCTGACATAACCTGGAAAAGTATTAGTTTACTCATTCTGAAACACCAAGCTGTATGGTCCGTTCGCATCGCTTCTTTCATCGACACAAATAATGTCGCTTAGCGCAGTCATCACATCCATGTCACTAGAACACAGTTTAGATATGCCTTCCCCAAAGCTTCCAGCAAAGATTGTTTTTATCTGACCATTATTCGATCTTAAATTGCTCATAATATGCCGGGAAAAGGTTTTGGATCTATATTTGATTCTATCAGCAGAATAACCTTGTTGATTCAAAGCGTCATAAAGAACACGTGAAAAACGACGTCGAGTTGATTCATCCATGACGATTATATCGTGCTAGCTTTTGTGCTTCGATTAAATGTTGGAGTTGCCCAATATTATGTTATGTCTTATATTTAATTTGACATGGGTTCATTTGTTTTCCTCAAATTTGGACGTTAACTTATGTCATTTATCGATCTTTACATAATTATGAAGAATGTCGCTGTGTCGCTGTCATGTAGCATGTTTGTATTCATGAGTTTCCACAGACATTATTTAAAAAAACGTTGAACGCCTTTCACACATCAGAGATCGGTGGTAAGTATCACTGCATTTGATAGGGTTTTTGTCTAGTTTATTGTACGTGTTTTCCCATCACCAACATCGTTTCTTTGTCCGTCATGTTCTGAAACAAAGTACGTATGCATTGTTATACAACATACCATGTATTTCATTGTCGATCATTCAAGAGTTATTTATACCTCGACTCTGTCCTACTTTTAATTTATGAACAGATGACGAAGTAACGATAAAATGATTTATGAAAGTACTTCCAGTTATTTTGTAATAAACAGAACAAACAAACGGTTTCCTAGGTAAGCGCAGTCTGCGATGGAGTCTTAAACAAAGCCGAGTACCAAGATCAAAAGGTTAATACAAGTTTGCCAATAAATTAATTTCAATAGTTGCTTTTAAGTACTGAATGTTATAATACCAGGCCAATATTTCAATAAGTTGTATCCAGAAATAGATTCTATTAAACGTATTAAATAGTTCACTAAGTATCAAGTGTATATTTATAAGTTATTGGTTGGATATAGAACTATATGTACGAGTTCTGGTGCGGAGTAATATTGCGCTACGTCAGGAGCGCAATATGAACTACGCACCAGAACGAGTACATATATTAATTTTCCATTTCCAACCAATAACCTTTTGATTACATGTATACGCGTTACTATCATAAAAAGCTTAATAACATTTATTATAAAAGTGTTATCAACAAAATCTCAAAAATAACATCTTTATTAAACAAACAAAAATTGAAATTGAAAACGAAAGTAAACCAATTGTTGCCACTTCCGTTTCTAAGGCTGTCACGTGATATAAATGTGTATTCAAGGGAATTTTATTAACAATTTGAGAGCACCTGCACATTTTAATTTGTATTATTTGTATTTAAAAAGATGTTTTGAGAAAAAATGCTCAACGTAAAAGAATTTCAGAAACATTAACAAGGACGTATATAGATTGATTGTGTAAAAACAACGTCGAACTAGACGCGAAATGAAATTTTAAATTCATAAAAACATTCTGACGTCATAAAAATGCGGGAATTATTAACTTTTATGGGCGTTACGTCATGATTGTAAACAACAACAAAACGTAAGTAGTTTTTTATCTACACACCCGATATCATGTCACTCGCATCTTTACACACTCGATATCGAAAAATATTGATCAGTTGCGATCAATAGAATTATATAGGAAAACTTATTTGCGTATGTTATAACAATTACTACAGTCTGCCCATGCCTACACTTTGCAAATGGCTGCCTTGTAACCCCCGTTTTCGCTTGGGCAAAGCATTTAAAAGGGGTCAGTAAGCTCTAGACCAGTATAACCACATTAAATCGATTACTATTCAGCTAAAACTGGAGTTAATACTTACTTGTTTTTAATAAACAACAAATATAAAAAAGAAGTTTTTACCAATCAAGGAAAATCAACTCATCCTTATAATTTCATACCGGCGCAGCGTTGAGAATAAATGGCGTAGTTTAATCACTTAGTTGTTTACACGTCGCTAGGTAGCAAGGTGGAAACCGAAAGTTGGAAAGTTCCCATACAGTCATTGTGAAAAACCCACACGTCATACTAATGTAAACATGATCCTAGGTGTATTCTCGAGTTACGGAAGTGCCCGAGTAGTTACGATTAACGAAACACATATCATTTGAAATTGTGTTATTACTTTTATAACGAGCGTCACTAAACGGGGAACACACGGTGTCTTGAATATTCTAAAACCCTTTGACATACATCTCGTATACATGTATATAACGTCGCGGATTTAGGATTTTGCCTAAGGCCAAAACAATAATCTTGTGTTTAGGGCAACGGTCTTACAAAACTTTAGGTAGGGTCGGCTATGTGTATTCACACGTCATACGAATGTAAACATGATCCTAGGTGTATTCAGTTACGTAAATGCCCGAGTAGTTACGATTGACGACACACATATCATTTGAAATTGTGTCATTATTTTTATCACGAGCGTCACTAAACGGGGAACACACGGTGTCTTGAATATTCTAAAACCATTTGACATACAGCTCGTATACATGTATATTACGTCGCGGATTTTACTTAAGGCCAAATCAATAATCTTGTGTTTAGGGCAACGGTCTTAAAAACTTTAGGTAGGTTCGGCTCTGTTTTTTTAAGAATTGAAACCTCAATTATAAAGACCCCAACGAAAAACCACGGTATTTGTGTACAAAAAGTCTAGGGTCAGTCGGTTCCGATAGGTAGGGTCGGGTTGCCCGAAACACAGGATTTGTTTTAGGCCTAACGGGTGGTAACATCTTTAACGCAGTGGGGGAGGGGTAAAGTCGAACCAATTCTTCCACCATAATCTGCATTCATTGAATCACATAATTGAATATTGGGTTACTATATTTATTTGTGAAATAAATACAATCGCGAGCGTAGGGAGCGATCATACAAGCGCGATGTATGATAGTGTGTTATAATTACGTTAGAAAATCATAAATTTATGTAAAAAAAAATTTTCTACATACTAGATTTTGGTCGCAACAAAGGCACTGTTTGTGTTATTATACATCTTGTACTGCCAAAAATAAATATAATGCTATGTAGGTAATTCATATGTGATTTTTCTTATTGTTTAGTCCATAGTCTAATTTTATTTGTTAATAAAAAGAATCGCAAGCGGAAGTAGCGAAACGTAAAGAGAAAAATAGCGTTTTTGGCTTTAAATATCATAGGTCGGCAGCCGTTGCGGGGGCGATTTCAACAGCGACGACGTCTTAAAGCACCGGAAGCTTCCTTAACGAATCGGCAGATGCCCGTCCGTCCACCGGACAACGATTTTCAAGTCGAACTGCCACAGGTCGAGAAGCGACATGCAATTTCGAAATATACAAAGCAACTACATACATACTTTTTCTGGATACCGTTAATATAAATTCAAATTTATTATTTACGCTGGGGAGGCTGCGGATGATTCAGATGCAACAAACAGGTTGTCATTTGGCTGGAATGGATGTTCCTTGTGGAATGACTTACCACAAGATATGTAAGGGGTGTGAGCTCTGTGCATGCCTTTAAAGCTACAATAAGAAAACATCTAATGTCTAGAGTGCCTGCCTGAAATACTTTACCATTTATTTGTATTCTCTTGTTTCTTAAGACACTCAATGTAACTCGTTTTATAATATCACTGTATTGTCATAATTGTAGTATTGCTTCTAAGAAACAGATGATGTTTTATAAACATTTGATATTTTTGCAAACCATTGCAAGAGTTTCCATTTCAGTGTTTAAGTTTCTGTTTTTAACTCTATTTTAGTATGTATTTACAACTCTTCTTCAGATTTATGTGTATAATATAATAATAAATCTTTGATAGTTGTACAGTATATTTTTGCTGGTGTATAGCTACATTTTATGATAAATTACCATGTGATAATCTTGTTACGACGCTTTTATGTACTGAGTGTTGAATTTAGTTTACAACATATTGAAACATAATAAATAACATGAGAATAATTTTAAGTTGATATAAATTCGTATTTTTTATATTTTTGAAATTGGTATAATTTAGTTTGTCTCCGGTTTCAAGTGCAACAGCGCGGTCTGGGGAAGCTTCTATTAAAACAAAATATTGCAATGGAAACCCGAATTGGCCACCATCATCAAAATAAAATAAGGCCTGCGTCTATATCACCACATAGACGAAAACTAATCTTCAATGCTACATATTGTCACAATTTTCATTTCAAGTACATGTAAACTTCGATCACTTTTCTATTAGTTCGTATCTTCACTGGTCAAGTCAAAGTCAAGTCAAATATTTCTTTATTGTCGGTATATAGGAAACAACATTTTAACATAAGCTATGTATAGCTTTTGACCGACGTACAGCATATAAATGACA
>Ga0224511_10004466_pt1 | contig 10590 bp, 4 predicted proteins | sample SF_May12_sed_USG_2_FD_169988 | JGI IMG/M metagenome (GOLD analysis project Ga0224511, IMG submission 169988) | Sediment microbial communities from San Francisco Bay, California, United States - SF_May12_sed_USGS_8_1 | ecosystem: Environmental > Aquatic > Marine > Sediment | place: USA... | reverse complement strand
TTAGCTCATATTTTATCCACAGGGGAAAAGATCGTTCTTGAACCTACATATACATAATAATTAGGGCTAACTAAACAGGTAAAAAAGTAAAAATCGAAAATTTTGTCATTAAGCCCGGTTTTCCTGGAGCGGTGCTCATATATATATGTATATATATGTATGTTAAAAAACGATATTTTTCCCTGTGATTATTATGGTACAAAAACGTCATAAGAATAAGTTTTTGGGTACGGTAAAAAAGATTGATGTAAGTATGATCAAATAAGTAACGTGCTAAGAACTTTATGACATATATGTTCAACTTTGTAGCATAAAATGCCCATTAAAAGTCAGTAGTATAAATTAAAATTTATAGAACACAATCTTTTAATAACAAATATTTCGATTGAATATCGACCAATATAATTAAATACACACTTTTCATTCCTTACAGAGGGTTCCAAATTTCTTTAATCCAAGACGATTATTGAACTATTGATTTCGGTTGAGAGGTATTGGAATATATAAGAAGTATTATAAACTTGGAGATAAATGAGTCAAATGTTAAAATTAGAATAAATTCAGAACTCTAGCTAAAGTCGGAGGATTTATCTAGCCTCTATGCAGCAAGTATACGTTTGCAAAATGATTGTAGTTTTATAATAACTTCATATATATCCTCTCATCTAAAATACAATCTTTGTCATTTAAAATCCATCTGTTTTTCTCTCTCCGAAAATAGCAATTTTTGTTCATGACCAAGTGGAAACCTCTAATACATGTAAGGACATGTATAAAAAAAACTTAAAAAAATATCCAATCGTAAAACAAAAATACTACGAAATATCTCGACGTTTTCTGTTGCTCGAAACCTAAAACATAAAATTATTATTATATACCACGTGTTTGGCTTTCTTGGTTCTTGCAGACTAAAGAACAGGAATCGCTCAGCTGATATGACAACGCACACATCTGACACACGAGCATGCAGTGCTATTCTTTTAGTGTGTAAAGCTAAACAAGTGTCATTCTAGTAATTTCTAGTTATGGCGAAAGATGCGGGTAATTACGTTTTATTTGAAATGCACTGCTACTAAACTAACACAATTACGCAAGTAAATGTTTGGTTAACGGGTGTAGGTTATGCCTTTTACTGCTTGAAGATCATGATTTTAATACAAACTTACCATTGTATTGTACATACATTTACCATGAAGCATTATAAAGCAAAACGAATGTTTGCTAAACAATTTAGAGGCCTTCTTCAAATGTTTTAAATGGATTTATAATGGAACAGCCAACAATATTTGAATACTCGTAGGCGGGCTCTGAATTTTGCTTTCAGTTACCTAAATACGTTCACAACAGCGACACTTGCACCTAATTTTAATTGATTTAAACATAAAAGGTATACAATGTATGTAGTTCCATCGCTGTTGCAGTAAACACACTTAATATTGTCATAAACACCCATACAGCTCGTCAATGGAATTCAATGGTTTATTTATCGATATTAGAACTAGATTCCATTTATCACAGATTAAAACAAAAAGGCGACGCCGCAACTCAGGTGACATCAGGTAGCCTACAGAGTTGAATTTATACAATAGCATTATGCTGATAAAAAATGACAGGCAAAGCAGAATGGGCAGTTGCTGCAGTTAAATACTAAGCAGTCGAATGCACGAAATCACGAGTCCATACTGACGCCTACGCTCGCTGTGAATGGTTTGTGGTCATTGGTATTGCTTCGGTCAAATGACATCCTGCAGGACTCTGCACGCAGTTAACCAGACTAGCGGGTTAGGACATTTCAGGTCATCGTGGTGTCGGCTTGTATTGCCCTATCCTTCAGTGATGTTATTAATCCACTTATGGATTATCGAGGTAATCCAAAACGGATTATCAATATCTAATGCGCATGATCCGCCATTCAGTTGTATTACGGGCCATAAATGCCAATACAGCAAGTACTGGAGTAGATGTTGCGCCAGTGGTGTGGGCACGTTAAATAGAACTGATTGCCTGATCCGACTATAACTGAATTATAGATTAAAAGACTTTAATTCCCGTAATCAGATTGTGAATTTACTCGCTCTAGACCACCGGTTGTTTTATGTGTAATTTATGGGTATTTAATTGTATTTAACCTAAACAGAACTGTAATGTACTTTGTGTATTGAGATCTTAAAATTTAAAGGATATAACACTTGTCTTAACGAAGAAAGTTGTGCATTTGGTTTGACGGAACGCCATTGGCCACCACACCTTTGTACGTCATCCCGCACTTGTTTTGTGTCCGGCTTTCGGTCAAACTCTTAAAATATAGGTATCATAAATGTATCATATCCTGTATTGGTCTAGTCTTACGTCTTCTTACAAAATGTGATAAAAATGGTGTAAATTGTGTTGCGTGTCATTACAAAAACAAGCGGATTCATGTTGATCAAACAATATTGATTCCGTGTCCAAATCTAATTAAGGAGATAAGCTACCACATAAATATTGATCATCAATTGCAACTCGCGTCAAGACGAAAATTGACAAAATGTTTAGATTTTATCAGTTACGATGTAAAAGCCTTGATCCAACGTAAAACTATATGTAACATTCAATTTTAATCTTGTTCATGGTCAGCCAAAGAAAAGACGATCTGGTGTCTTTTAGGTAAATATTGTGCACCGAACACATGCATGGCTGTTTGGCAACGCACCGTATTTTTACTACAATAACTACCAATTTTTCATGTGTAATTGTTGTTATTGTTGCTGCATTATGGGAACAAACGACAATCACTTTTTGGCCGCAATGTTCAACATGTTCCAAAACCCATTTCTTATACATATGACAACGCGTCTTCCGATAAAACACTGTCGTTGATCGTAGTGGCAATCGTCTGCAGCAGCATAAAACACAACTATCTTACATTAAGGTAAACCTTTGCTGGCCTAGATCTAGTTATATTTTGAATGACACAAGATTCCCAGATGTCGTCTGCAAACCCTTGAACGACGTCCAAAATGTGAACATAGCGCGACGTCAGCTGAAATATGGATCTTTTGTTCTGCCTGAAACTATCGCCAATCCAAATCTGTGTTATAGATGTAGTCACGCAAGTCTGTTCAATACTATTATGATATAGTATGCCAGATTTTTTTTTTGAAGAACTACACTTCAAGACTTTAGGAACGCCCATATTCACTGTTTTGTTACAGGCGCTGTCATTATTTCATTAGAATATTCAGCAGTAATAGGTTTTAAAAGTGCAACGTCTGACGCAAGGTCTTGCTTATCAAAATGTGACCCAACTTGTTCAGCATGTTTGTTTTTGTTTTTACAAAAACAAATTCACAGTATCTTTTAAAGCCTAAAATAATGTGTCCGTTTTACTGGTTAATCAGTACAAAAACGTGATACAAGCTTATTTCGCTTCCACCACTGTTGTCTTGTGGTTTGTATTCAAATTTTAAGACATAATGCAAATTGTGGTTTGGTGATTTTTACATTAATAATTGCTTTATAATATGAATAATTAAACGGAAATAACTATAGTTATGTGATTACTGTTTTTCCCGCTAGTATTTCTAATCAGCTGGTATCTACACATCTCTCTGAAATGTTTCCAAAAGTCACAGGACAAATGACAATGCCCATTACAATAATGATACATATCTCGAATCAAAGGTTTAAGGCTTATTGCACAAATAAAGACCGATATTTTATAAGTATGTTAATATTGGGTTACACCTTATTTGTTTACATTTTTCTAATTTAATCAATATTTTGCAGGCACCTTGGTAATAAAGTAATAGTACATATTGCATAGTCCTAGTTTGCAACCATACTTGCTGCAATTGAACTTGTTTTATTTTCCTTTATCGGATTATCTTCTTGTTCACTTAAAAGATACTAACCCTATATTTTAATTTCCTGATAATTGGTCCCAAACATTACTTTATGTTCAGCATATATAAACTAAAAAGCATCGCTAAAGAGATGTCACCATCAAATGACAAATAAGGTTTTGGGACCAACAATATAAAAACAACAAGAAATCAGAAAATAAAAAAACCAATCCTTGCTTGACATTCCACATGTGATTCCAGGAGGATCTGGAACACCGCAGTCAAATGCGCCAATCGAGACAACTGATATAAACATAAGACAAATCTGCAGACATAACTGCCAGTTTCTTAGTATGTTTTACTTTTAAAACATGGTTAAAAAGTTGAATGTAAACAAATATTTGTTTGCTTTATGTTGTTGTTGTTGTTGCAGGGTTTTTTGTCCAAAAGCATCGTTTGTTTGAAATAATGCCATTTTTGTAATGCTGTTTCATTTTAGCATACTTTAACATTTATATGGGTATCGAGATAAATGCATAGAATTTTTAAGCAAAAGTTAGAACAGGATTTTGACTCAGTGTTTTAGCAATACATTTTTAGGTGACATATAATATTCAAAAATCTAAAAATACTTTCAGGTGAATTGAATGAATGCATTGCAGAAAATAGGTTTTGAAAGGGTGAACTGGTTTTCAAATAAAAATAAAATAAACAATAATACAGAGATCTCAATGAAAATGACCCAGTTCTGGAAAGTATTGAATTGCACAGAAAATTTTTATATTGTTCAAGTATAGGTTATTTGAACAAGACCAACATAATGCCAGGCATGAGGTAAGCAGACGTTTCACACATGACCTGAAGCATTCTGGGTAGGTTTTGGGTCACATACCACTATTGAAATTCCCCTCAATAACTCAACCTGGGATTTAACCTTTTATCATCAAAGATTGTTTAAAACAAGATATACCCTAAGTAGACAATACAATTACATATCAAATTAGCGGTTAGTCAATCCACCGCTATAACACAGTGACTTTATACAATGGAAATTAGAACATATAAAGGTTTCATATTTCCACATGGGTTGATTACATTCTGATTACTCTAATTGTCTGTGAAACAATTAGTAGTAGATTCATTAATGATATGTCTGTCTCTTCCAGCAAGGAAACTGGGTTATTTCATGTTTTGATCATATTAATGCATAGTCCATGTTAGTACAAAACTAAGAAAATATGTTTGGCTTATGGACACAATGTTTTAACTAGTGTGAAGCCCTTATTGCATCTGAACACTTGTACCACTTATTTCTGCACTCTCATATATACTTCAGGCTTGAAATGGCAATTGTAGGTCTTATTCAAATACAGAAATGATCAAGTATGAGTTGTTCTATGCCCATAACACACGGCTTTCAGGGCACTATTGATAAAGGTCAAAGGCCAGTGCCATTACCTCAGATTTATAAGTTGTCAGTAAACATTCATAAACACCAGCAAAGCCGATATTGTCCAAGGACTTGTATGCACTACAGGTGAAATGATTTTCTATTCAGCAAATTTTTAATTTCAATATAAGGCTTTGAAATGAATTTTAAATCTCAAAAGCTCTTAACAGAAATCTGTCAATGTGAAGTTTAAATCACTGAAACATGATTGACTCTGAATTAGCATTTCAATTGCATGTGCTTTTAAATTGGTAATGACTCTTTGAGTCAGGCATTATAGGGTTTAACATGGTTTTTGACAAATGAAGGGCGAAGTTCCAATGCCTGATGTTTAATGAACAAAATAAGTTAAATTTCCATACATAAAGAATTGGAACATTTCAAGGGCGAACTATTTCAATGTCAAAACAGTTAACATAATAATTGAAAAATATCCTTTAATGATATTAAAAATACTGAAAAATCTCCTTTTTAACTGCCAATACATATTAATGGGCTTATCAGAGAAAAATACTTGCAAGTAAATAGAAACAGTGCCAACCATGTCATAAAAGAATACAACCAGGCTAACACCGCGTACAAACATTGAAAGGTAACCACAATCCAAGTCTAGCAGACCAAAATAAATATAATAATGTTTCTAATTTTAGCCAGTAAATGACTGACATACTTTTTTTCAAGAAGCAACTAATCACAGCCGATTTAATTCAGTACATTACAGAAAATAGTTCCAACCTACTTAAGCGGGGTCATTACTGTATATCAACATAGGTACCGGTGCCAGCGGCATTGAGAAAAACCGTAACAGCGGAGCTAAATATTGACAAAATATTATATTACCAGGTGATTATAGAAGTGAAAACTGTGTCAATACCTTCATTCAAACACGGCCAAGGCCAGACAATGCTAGAATTTGTGGAGTTTTGTAACTAACATAGTCATCATAATATTGAGTTGTGTGGTTTATGCAACATGGTAGCAAACTGTTGACTGAATGATTCATTTTGTGTCCATGTGAACATTTACTAAAGTATTAATTCAAACCATAGATATATACTCCTGTCCTGGCAAAGATTTCTGTAACCAAAGTAGAATTATATGTCACCGCTATACTGAATACTTGTCCAAAATGATTCATTCAGTTTCCATGTGTTTATTTACCAAGTATTTATGATCTAGCTATGGATATATTGGGCTTTTGTATTGCAGCATTGTCTTATCACCCGTCCACACACAACCTTCATACATGGAATCGATTGATCAAAACATCAAAACAATTGATCTACTTTATTTAATAATATTTAGACCAAACAGACTTGGACCAGTGCTAAGTGAACTTTTCAAGTCTGGGTTTAGATGACAAATCCAAACACTGTTTGACATGGATTCCATTAACACCTCGGATACCAGGGTTGTTGTGTGAAACATACAGGTTCAAATATTATTAGTTGAACTGACTTTTGATCTGAAAAAAGCCCCACTCTAATATTGTGGCTGTTTTTCTCTCATGATTTCAATTGATACAGAAATGAACAAAACAAAAACATATACTGTGATTGTTTTAAATACAATGAAATAATTCATTCTAGTAGTTGGCATTAGTTCATGTTTATGTCAACAACAACTAGACATGTTTATGATGTATGGTTACAATAAATAAGGACACTTCTGTGCATTTTTTTAACTAATGTTAGCATTATTATCAGAAAATGCAAACATTTACAGCAAGTTTCAAAACTATTTAAAATATTCAATAGCTTAACAGATCTTAAAAACATGCTGTATGGATTAAAATTTGAGCTAATAGAAATAAAATAAATTCTTTCACAATTATCATGTATAGAAAGACAAAATTTCAATACACTGAATTAAGATTGCTCTCAATACAAGACAATTTGCACTTCAGAAAAAATCCCTCCTTTTCATAAGGTAAATAAAGAACATTAACTAGTATACAAAGGCAGGTACATTTTTCATTTTCTCAGCAGGAAATTTAATGTTTAACAAGACTGTCAAAACACGATTAAACAAACACCCACATACTCGGTGCTGGTATCTAACCAATATTTAATTCAAATGAATAAATCAATTACAACAATGGGGCTTTTGGTCTCAATATATGGTTTATTCAAAACCATGCAATCAATAGTAGAAAATTACATACAGTGACACTAAAATGTACAAAGTGTCTTTACAATCAAATAGGACAATTGTCCCGTTCAACATTTCGAAGATGACAATGTGACTAAGCGTCAATAAACTTTCAAACATGTCATTGCAATATGTATGTAAAACTACATAAAATTTTATGAGTTCCACAAAAGTACATTGCTGATGTAGCAATTGTGTTTGCATTTTGTTGCAAATAATCCTCTAACCAGCTGCACCATGCTGCCTGATGAAAGATTGAGTCAATGAATCTGTTGCACAGAGGTACCTTTTAAGCACAACATGTTGTTATTACCAACCATGTGGCAATATAGGTCCCTTAGACATGGAATAAAACAATGGGATTTAGCAAACTTGTTGTTAGCTGTTGAATGAAGGACATGATAAACATTTGTAAGAGTAAAAGTTTTGTTTACTTGATATTAACATACTTTCATCCCTCCGGGTTAGAGTCAAACACACTGGCTGAATTTGTATAGGCAAATAGGCAATAAACTGTGGTTATTTATATCAACATGCGCCTACAATGTAACTTTTAAAAATAAAATATGTGCACAGTTATCTTGACTTTTCAACATAAACAAGAATCAAGCTGAGAGCTTGTCTTCAAACTTTCATTAACCAGTCTCCCGATGAATGGCAAGTGTGTCCACTATCTCATCTGACTTGACTTATCAACAGAGCAGGTAAATGTCAACATTTCTACTGTTTGGGTTTCTGTGAGCACAACTTGACACACAATTCAGCCAGTTTCGCTGATACAGAGAGGCCAAAACCTTGGTCGAGGCATTTTAGTGATGTCAGCAAAAGCGTTCTGAAGGTACAATCATAAACCGAGCTTCCAAGCACAAAACTGCTGTTTATTATGCGTGGATGATCGATTTGAGGGACAAAATGAAAAAAAAACATTTTGTAATTTCACGAACCTTCTTTCTATCCTTAGAAGTGAATTTAAAAAAAAAGTTTTTCTATTGTACCCTGTCACATCTCTTTGTTTGCAAGCAGCATAGTTTTTATACAATAAAACAGAATGTTGCTTATTACCACCAATGAGCAACTGACCACACACCTGGTATTAGCACATTCTTTGTTTGAGTTCAATCCCTCTCATGCAACTCAAATCTTAATAAACATGGTAATAAATTCTGTGTTGCTTGGAAAGTCGATCTATGTTGCTTTTTGTGTGTGTTTTTCAACAACAGAACATGATTTACTCGCCTCATTATACCCATTATCTGTTGTGTGTTGATGTTTTTGTTGTGTTTTCTCACAAACCCAGTGTAATCATGCAGAAGTTGCACACAGATTAATAACTGCAACTTCAAACAGAAGTCTCACAGTAAACAACAATCAGTGCCATAATTGTGGAGATCAAAGTGCCGGTATCTACTGCTACCAGGTATCTGCTGCGACCAGGCCCGTATGACATTCCATCTGTCTGTTGATTGTTGCCCACTTGTAACATGCTCCCATCACAGCAACCTGAAACACAGGCAAACAGCACTGAAATCTTGTTTACACACATATATATATATAAAACACTATTATTACCTGATACATTTATTTTTACTGTTTTCTGAAATTCTAAAAATGGTTCACGTTGGCGAACTGTTAACCGGTCAATAGTTAAGACTGTTTCCCTCGAGTGCTCTGATGTCATTAATAAGGTAAAAAAACAGTCATTTCATTCCTAAATCACACAATGAAATAACTGTATAATAATACTGGTGGCAATGACCAGTGAGAACTAGGTGGGTGGGCTTGTTTTTTATGATTAAAATTTATCAAAGGGAAAAAAACATTTCTTGTGATTGATACTATTTATCATATTACTTCTTAATAAACAAGACCAATCCATCAAAGAAGATCTTTTATCAAATTCAAGAACACTGTAGGATATCTAGTGTTGAAGAATTCCAATTGAGATCTGCTCCTGCAGGAGGTAAACTAATAGTTCCCTGCAATATTCACACACAAACCCGTTTCTCAATGAGATGCATTAACATCTTCTTGCTACAAGATTTGCTCTTTGGAAAGCGAATCTGCTTCGACATGTAATAACCTACATCAATCTATAAAGGACATTCAGTTCAAACGTTTTATCATGATCGGTGTATTTGCACCCCTATCAGGACGGCAATTAATCGACATTCCGAGACAGAATGTATTTACTCCTTTGATTGCCAAAAACAGTAACAATCCAACTCATTGAAAGTAAAATGCAGTTAGATAGCAAGAAATGTGTCAAGACTGTAAATTGCACAAACTCTTTCTGTTTATAGGTTCAATATTATCTGCAAACACTGTAAGGAATATAATTGCAATTCCCACTTGATAGCCTGGTATAAAAAATGTAGATGGCAAATATTTGCAATCAGGGAGGAAAAACGATCAGATATATTTGGTTTATGTGTCTTCAGCCTTATTGAAAACTTTTATCATTGAGATAGGAAATTAAACTTGAGCTTGTTTTTACATCAGTAGATATATTAATTCCTTTGCCTTGATCCTCACAGGTGTATAATTATAAGGAAGGTGCTGCAGCATCCTTATGTAATTTTAAAAGGAACAGCGATTTTGTGTCCCTGCAATACTTAAGCATGACATAACAAGTTTCTCAACAGTTGTATTTGTATGGGTTTTATTATTATTTCAAAAGGTGCAAAAGCCAAAAATGATTAAATTTATGCTAAAAATCGCATTATGTCAACATAATATCCAGATAATGAGATTGTGCTTTTCAACTTAAATGTAACTTTTATAGTCAACAGATTCTTTTGATGAGCAAAAAACTTAAAGCAAATATACAGCTTGATCAATAGGTAAAACATTGAATGCCATATTTCTTTAGTGAAACAATCGCTGGGTAACAATCTCCGCCTGTAAAACCTGTCATATGTTCATTATATGTTCCTCATATGTACGTCATATGTTCGTGCTTCTCTACAAGATGTACTCGGACATCCAGTGTCACCCGACCAGGTTATACGGTAATCTCTCGCTGTGGGGCATCCCATCAGCCGTGCTTTCCAAACCTGGCCTCCAATCTGGTGACAGTACACTCGAGGCCTCGTATGCAAACACTCGGCCACTTACCTACACGCTGGGGCACTGATACCGCTGTGTGAGTTGTTTGTATAGGGGGGG
>Ga0224511_10004465_pt1 | contig 10591 bp, 5 predicted proteins | sample SF_May12_sed_USG_2_FD_169988 | JGI IMG/M metagenome (GOLD analysis project Ga0224511, IMG submission 169988) | Sediment microbial communities from San Francisco Bay, California, United States - SF_May12_sed_USGS_8_1 | ecosystem: Environmental > Aquatic > Marine > Sediment | place: USA... | reverse complement strand
CATATGGGTAGCAATCCCACGCTGCATCTTGATGTGAGCTATCCATACAGCAAGTTTGGTGTCAATAGGTAAAAGCAAACTAAAGTTATTGAGCAGAAACTGAATTTCTGTTTTTAGTAACAGTCACCTTGACAATGATAACATACACATGGGTAGCAATCTCAAGCTGTGTCTTGATGTATGCTACCCATACAACAAGTTTGGTGTAAATAGGCCAAAGCAAACTAAAGTTATTGAGTGGAAACTGAATTTCTATTTTTAGTAACAGTGACCTTGACCTTGATTAAAGACATATGGGTAGCAATCCCAAGCTGCGTCTTGATGTGAGCTACCCATACAGCAAGTTTGGTGTCAATAGGCCAAATCAAACTAAAGTTATTGAGCAGAAACTGAATCTCTATTTTTAGTAACAGTGACCTTGACCTTGATCAAAGACACATGAGTAGCAATTTCAAGCTGCGTCTTGATGTAAGCTACCCATACAACAAGTTTGGTGTCAATAGGCCAAAGCAAACTAAAGTTATTGAGCAGAAACTGAATTCCTATTTTTAGTAACAGTGACCTTGACCTTGGTCACAGACACCTGGGGAGCAATTCCAAGCTGCACCTTGATGTAAGCTACACATACAGCAAGTTTGGTGTCAATAGGCCAAAGCAAACTAAAGTTATTGAGCGGAAACCAAAAGTTGACGCCTGCCCGCCCGCCCGAACCCGCCCGCCGCCGACTTCAGCATTACAATAACCCGGTTTTCGTTGAAAACCTGGTTAAAAATGATTGCTAGGGTTTGTAGGGGATTAAAAGGGGCTAGTTTTGGGTTTGATAGACTGCGTGGAACACACAAAAGGGCTTTTATCATTTTTTAGCTTCTCAAGCATTGACTATTAGGTAATAGGAACCACTTAGATTCTAAACTCGATTGCTGCTTTCTACAATAGCTGGCAACTGAAAAGGGGCATAAAGGTCAGGGTATGGGCCAAGTAGGTCATCAGTACCCCTGGCATAAGCATAAGGCTTTCTCTGACTATTTATCTATATGTCTAAAATTGTCACCAATGAGGTTTCTGTAATTCCTCACAACAATAGGTACTTGACAATTTAGCAATTGTCAAATCATTTTTTAACAGTTAGGGCCATTTTAAAAGGGCCAGTTTGGGAACTCGTTGACAAATAAGGCCACTGAAATCAGCTTGGGGCCATCTTTTATAAGTGACTCGTAGGCCTCATACAGTATGCGACATCAGCTAGGACTATATTTGCCAATTTGTTTCTTTGCCATTTCTGCACAAGGGAGGCGCATTTCCCTCAATATCAACCACTAGTATATAGTTATTAATAACATGGCATATAGGGTCAACTTATAGCCAGTTTGGGTTCAGATAAAACCTTAAAGGTCGGAATCTCGCATTTGGTTTTATATGAATATACACAAATGAACTTTGTAAGTCTATAAATAGGCCGAAGAATTGGTTCATAAGCATCTTGTTACTGTGCATGGACTGTCCTCTTTTGTTTAGAGAGGCTATTTTAGTGTATTCTTACACAACTGTTAACTATAATAAGACCTAGGCCATTTTGTTCAATTGACTCATGTGCCAAATTTGATAGGCAGTGACTTGTAGCAAGAGACGATTTGCTAACCGAATAGCAAATAGACCCTTTCACAATGAAGATTGCTACTGCCACCCTAGGATAGGGTACTGCGTTGTAACAGTATTCAATTTTTGGCGACTGGTTGGCGACTGGTAGAGCCTAAAAGGGGCTAATTCAGGATCGCATTAATCATTTGTGACCTAATTATCAAATGAAAGTATTGTTTACTATTTACTTTTGACCACATTTGAGGGACGAGTACGTCCAGAACATGGCAATTTGTCCACTGGTGATAGTTTATCCAATATTTAGAATAGTTTTAGTGTGCGGATTGGTTGACCAATCTGAACACCATAATTAGTCTGGAGTTGTATTTGTTTTCCAAACCAACTTAATTTGGCCACAACACATATAAAGCGGCAATGTTCCTTGCTGTAGGACAGGGTAGTGTATTGTTGCGGCCAGCATATTGTTAGTGTCCATGAGTAGTTGTTTGGGGTTTGATGGAATATCCTCCAAAATCCTTTATTAGGACTGCAACATAATTTAAGAACAACGCTGCGAGGGAGGTTGATATTGAGAATTGTTCATTGTCAATGTTTTTTTTTTTAAATTTAAGGAGATGAGATATAATTATTTTTAACAAGCTATGGGTAGGTATGCAAACAAAATTGAGATGGTGCTTTCGCGTCTCTCAGTATGGAGTCGGAGGTTACTCAAATCAGCAAATTAAGGTATATAAATTAAGGTTTATAATTGACAAATAGAATATGCTTAACTTGTTAATGGTTTTTTAATGTCAAGATATCCTATGATGATACGACACTTCTTTAGTAAAATATAGCTAGCACAACGATTTTAAAGGTTTGACCTTTACTTAAATCAATAAAAAAGAAACAATACCAATCATATTAAGTTTCAGGTTACTTAACTATTTTTTACCGAAGTTAGTCATATACAACACTGGAAACAGGTGTTTGTTGCACAAACTTATTATTATTATTATTATTATTATTATTATTATTATTATTATTATTATTATTATTATTATTGTCATTTCAAAACTTTTGATTCAAACATATTTATTAGCAACATAAACACATACACGTGTCTCTAGTTACATGATATAATTATAGTAAATAATGGATATTATGAGATCACATGACTGAGCATAAATATACATCAATAAATAGTTACTAAATAGTAAACATGTCGCTATATGAATGAGAGTTAACTACAGTTGAATTTGAATTTGCTAAGTACACATAGAACAATGAATATAGTTATAGCTTATGATGTCATATTTATATAATATGTAACGTATTTACAACACAACTTACATCTAACTATCATAAGCAAATACAAATCACTGTGACGTAACAGTCCAGTTAGGTACAAAACAAAGAAGCACTACGAAACAATATAAGGGTTTTATACATTACACATATTTTAGCATATTATCTTAATAACTATCTCTTAACTCTTTAGAGATATTAAGTGTGGCAAACATACTAAAGAATTAATTAGATTACGCTAATAAGTGGCAAATCTTTTTTGCAATATCCGGAATTGGGCCTTGTCCGGAATTGTGGCAAATGGGCTTTGTTTTGCACAAACTTTGTACTTATTTACAGTTAAACCCTGTTACAATATTTTGTTACACAATAAGACAATTAAATGATGCAAAGCTTGCGTGCATGCAACAACATATGTATTTGTTATGAAAATTAAACGATTTTTTAAAACTTCTAAATAATATTCATAATTATGCAAATTAGTCAACTAGTCGAATATTATGGCAACATATGTACAAAGCATTCTTCAATATTAAGACCCCAGTTAGGTTGATTTAAATACAAATATAGCAAAAATATGACACCGTAATGCATTGCAGTCCTTCATTGAAAATTGCCAAAGTAACTAGTTTGTTGTGCCTTCACCCAGCGTCGATTTTCCATCTAACAACCAGATTCCTAAATACCAGTGTCAATACTACAAGCTACAAGAATAATTATATGGGTCAACAAAAAATCCCACTAGGGGGATGATTTCACCTTCTGTCCCACGCACTAATAAGGCTATGCCAGTCTAGGTTTTGAGGTTTTCAAGTGTGCATTCTTAAACATTTATAAACTGGTATGTTATTTCTTTGGGTCGAGAAAAAGTCTTACAACTTATTATGTAAGGGATACACAGAAATTCCAATAGAAGGGTTTGATTACTTTTTTGCAAACCAGAACTTATTTATGATTACTGAATAATATTATCCCTACTAATATCCATAACACAATAGGAATTTATTAGATTTATCAGAGACATGTTTACGTATGTTATAGTCGACTCTTTCCGTGGATTTAACTAAACTCCTCCTTGTAGCATATGCGTTTCTGTCACTCTAAAGTGGGAGTGGCGTATGTAATTGTGCACGTTTAAATTAAAGGATAAGCGATAATTATGCAGAGGCAAAATGGATTTCGGGTTTATTCTGTCCCTCGCTTTTCTGAATGGAATTTCAGGTAAACAATTTCTCTTTATGTTCTTTGAATGTGATAAAATATGCAAACGATATTACTTACATGATAACCAAGTCTTCTAATGATTGTAGTACAAATTATCATTTACATATTTTAATAAATATTATATTAAATTGAAGAGATGTTCAAAGAAAGAATGTTGTAAACAATGTAGAAATGTCAAGTTTAAGGACACCATGACAAAACGGCCCGTACAAAAACCAACACACAGAACGACAGAAAAACACGTAGAACACCACGACGCAACAGACATTTAGAATATACTATTTTTGTGCCTTTCGGATTTTGCTTTTTTATTTTACATGAACACACTTATTGTTGCACAATTGCTTCAAATATACCCATACAAATGAAACAGCATTGGTTAAGGATAAAGTGTTGTCGAATATTCAAGCTTTAAGCCTATCAATTTTTTAATTGAATGTTGAATCGAAAATAATTTTGTGTTTTCTTTTAATGTCCCGATAATGTAACTGGATGTTACATTGTTTACAACATTCTTGCTTAAACATCTTTTCAAATAATAATCTCATAAAAACTTGTTCAGAATGCACATAGTATTTACATTGTTATTTTGTGACAGTTGTTACACCGGTATTTATTAATTTAGTATTGAATAATGTTCTTTTATGTGAATTCGCTTTTGTTGGACTATTGTTACCTATAGGATGGCAGGCAGTCAACCTCATTTATGTCCATATAATTTCATATATACATAATTAACGATACAATAATATAAAATAGTTATAAGAGACTATGAGTTATATAAGCAAAAACAATCTATAAAAGTTTAAAAGATTAAAGGCTATCATATTTTTTTTTCTATGCATTAAACTTTTATTGCAGGCTTTGGCTGTATATTCAACAATTGAAAGTCATGTTCAATATTCAAAATATTAACAGACATGTTTTGGCGAAAAGTAGCATATAAATAATTATTCATAAAAACACGTTCTTTGTTTTCTATACATGCAACACAATGAAAGAAATAATGTTCGTTTGCAGAAATACCCTCTTACCTGCCCGTTTTAATTCTAAGGGGCGCAACCCCGCATCTAGTCAAAAAAGGATCAAAATGTTCTATATGTCCTTAGTTTATTTCGTCCACCTCTCGTTAAGTTTAACGTGTCGTTTTTGAATTTATCAAACATTATAGTCATAAGTTGGTTTGTCATGACTTTGCACCTAGAATTGATATGTTCCGTCAATACCGTTAGTAGTCAAAGTATTTTCCATGACCATGCATATATTTCTAAATCTCTTGCGGTTCAGTACGACAAAAACACGTTTGTTCAGCCGCGTATTGTCCATGTTAACACACCGGAAGTAAAGTCCCATGGAGAATTTGCCGACACGGTGTTGTACAGCGTTGATGCCAGAGACCTACTTCGCTCCCCATACGCCTGAGCCGTAACTGATGATCGTCGAGTCCACAATATCGTAAAAATTTATGAATACTTCGTGAGGCATCCCTACGAACGCTTTGTATTTGCCGATTGAAAGTCCCAAAGCTTATGTGGCCGAGTTCGCTACATATTTAGCAGTTATATTGTAGTTCAGGTCTTCTGTTTATACAAATCTTAAATATTGGCACGTTTTGGTGTACTCAGTATTTGACCCACAACAGCATGAAACGTATTCTGAACGTTCAACACATAATTTAATTTAAACGTATTTATTAAGAATCGATTGTGAAGCAAGTTATCCTACCTTATATTAGTCACGCCCGACCGCTCATTCCGGATTGAATCCATCTCTTTTTAACGAGGTTTGAGAGGAATGGGAACCCAGACCAATTCGTAAATGCTATGCGACCGTCTTTGGTATGACTCGTTTGGGCATCCAACCCACGACCTCTCGATCACGTGGCGAACGCTCCACCACTGAAATGCATGCTTTTTGTCTTTTTAGTATTAATTGTCATTTTATTTCCTCAACACCATGATGTGGGAATATCTAAAATTGTTTGTAGATCTTTATCATTTTAAGCGATGAGCACCAGATCATTCTTGTTGAATAGATGGTTTAGAAAGTTCACCGTCACTATCGATTCCTACGTTACTGGCGTTAAATCTCCGGCTTACGTCGTTTGCGTATTTATTAAGTTAAACGCTAACGTTGAGAGTACGCGCTTTAGTTTTAGGCCAGACTTTACGTAAAAGTATGTTAGGTGATGCTTTACATCAACAAAATATTGAACATTCGAATAAAGTGACTGGAGTGTTTGCATCATTTTGCCATTAATCCCATATGCATTTAATTTAGACCATAACAGTCGCCGGTAAATTTTATCGTACGTCTTATAAACGTAAACGTTGGTTTACGAGCACGTTAACGGCTCTGTGTAATAGACGTAAGTGTCGATAGTTGATCTACTGTACTCCGTCTCTACCAATTGTGTTAAGAGCTTGTTTAATATGCTGCAATAAGCTTTACATACGGCGGACGTTACAGCAATCCCCATGTAGTTAGATGGGTCTCTTCGACCAGTAGTGGGGCCTTTCAGAATGGGGTAATCGGTCCGGTGTTCCATTGAAATGGGATCTTTCCTGTTTTAAAGCACACACAAACAGTATTCTGAGAAAATCAATGCACGTATCTGCGCGTAACACTTCCGCATAAAGTCCGTCGGTTCCACAATTGTTTTATTTAGGAACAAGACTGCTTGTTTAACGTCCATAATCAAAATTCCTTCATTTAATATTTCACTTTTACGAGTGTTAATATTGGAACTGGTGTCATAGTCACAATAAATTTCTTCCTCGTTAGCTACGTTATGCGCATTTTCAAAATCCGTTTTCCATTTGTTTAAAACTGATGATTTTTCCTTTTTTACGTCGCCGTTTTCTGTGACTTTCTTCCATAGGTATATTCTGCGACCTATTACACCTTTCTCGCATGTTGTTCATCTTATTCCAGAAATCATTGCTATTTGTGCTGGCATCAAACAGTTCCTTTTGTTGTTTTACCCAAAATTTACGTTTGCATTGCTCGACCTACTTATAAAACGTTTTTTTTTTGTTTTAAACCTCTAGGCATTTCATATCCTTTATCACCAACAGTCACAGTCTTATGTTTAAGTGGGTTTCCATTTTGTTTCGCGTTATATTACAGCCTCGTAGGCCATACTTACTTCTTTTTTGTCGTTTTGACTACTTTCTAGTCTTCTTCTTTGTTAAGTACTGTATTATCGTTTTCACAATTCCTGACAATGCTTGAATTCAACAAAAGATACCATATAGTATTGAGTGGTCTGGATATTGCATACTTCGTCAAAAATCGTGCCCCGGTAGATTTTTTCCACTATGTCACGTGATAAAGTTTCCTCAAAGTTCTCATAACAGTCCAGGTGTTCTTACGGAATAAAAACATAGTCAACGAATGCGTGACCTTTTGATGACACATGTGCTTAATTGTTTGTTACCGAGATCCTTCCGTTTAATATGCACATGCATGTGCTAATGAGAAAGTCAATAAATGTCTGGAAATTTGTGCTCTTGTTGTGACCGATAACATGTAGGGGCGGGAGGTCGTCGACGCTTACGATAAAGCCATTGTCGTCTCCAACGCGAATATTAAAGTCTCCACACACCAATACTAGTGCGCTGTCGGTTTGGTATACGTACAAGAAATCACTCATGATGGTGTTCAAAAATTCTTCTAAATTTACAAAGTTGCGAATAAGTACTCATACTCCGCCGCTTTCTTTTAGTGCTTTCATATAAATATGTGTTTGGTTATTTCCAAACCACGTGTATCCGTCCAATTCAATATTTTCACTTCGCCGTAGGTGCGTTTCTGTTATTTCGATTATGTCGAGGCGAGTGCATCTAAAATTGATGTTCTTATTGTATAATTTTCTGAACATTTGTCATTATTAAAACCCTCATGTCACCTAGCTTCGGTAGTAACCCTCGACCGGGCTGACGCGCATCACGGTCCTTGCGACTGTTGCGGTCGCATTTCTGTGTCGGTGCCGTCTGGTGTTTTCAGACGTCTTACTATCGCCGTGTTTACTCTGGTGACGTAGGATAAGCTGATCGCGTTGCCTTCGCTCGTCTCTGAAGAAGAAACAAATTCAAGTAATGTATATTATTTGGTTTAAGGCAACATTGACTGCAACACTGCCCAGTACTTGCCGTTTCTCCGAGAACGGCAAATAAACTACATACTCGGTTCTGACGAATATCCTATCTGCGACTACTACCTTCAAGCAGGCTGGTATCGTATGGACGGGTTCGTTATCGCGGGAACAAACGCATCTTGTGGTACAAGCATCAATTGGTACAGAACAGGTTAGTGTTTCTAGTATACACTGTAATAATTTATTTATTTTTATTCAATAAATCACGACAGGCTAAAATATAGTTTGCAAAGAACATTGTTTACATAAACACACACGCACGCACACATGAACCTAGCTAACACCAAAACGAAAACATTTCAGTAAAGAATCCCACTTGTTTGATTGTGGGACGTTAACAGAACGGTACGGTAACGTTCTGTGTGTAACCTTACCATAATATGCATAACTACAATAGAACTTAAATATAACGTTATGATAGCGTTATGTGATAGCTAGGAACAAAGCGACACTATGCAGACTTATTTTAATTATTGTAACTATACATGTAGTGGAAACTAATAAACTTAGAAAAGGGAAATTAAACTAATGAAAGGGAAAGCCCCACCCCAGAAAGCATAGCCTGCATGGGAAATAGCAGCCTAGGTTTTATTGAAGCTGTTCATAAGTGGTTATAAAGATGCCACACAACTGACGCTCATTAGCGCATGAGCGGTGCTCTATTTTCAAAAGCAAACAACATATTATCCATATTCACTGAGGACCAGAAAAATAGAACTACACACTGCTGTTGTTCACCTAAAATATGTAGTTGTTTTTCACATTTTGGTTATTATAAAGACGTGGATGAGTGTTTTAGTAGCAAAAGGACCCCTGTTTTTATTCTCGGCGATCCTTATTGATTTTCTCTTAATGTGTTAAATAAAATTTAATGCAGTGCAGTAGTATTTTATGGTGGTACCATAATTTGACAAAATATGAGTAGGTTATGTTTGTGGGAGTTTCTGTAGATTTAACAATATTTAATATATAGTTTATAACGGATTTTCAGTCCACTTAACCAGCATTTCTGGGTAGGACTCCACGCGTGCTTTAAGCAGCCCTAATGACGTTTATCACTCGGTGAACTTATCAAACACGAAATTTATTACTTATATTTACACCTCATTTTATCACCTTTTTCTGAAATATATGTAAACATCTTTATTTGAATATTTTCAAAATGTCAATTCAGAACCTTTTCCCCTGTTTCTTTTCGCAGATGAAGTGGTCCGCCGATTCACGCAAGGCACAATAATCATACTATGACAAAGAATATAGTTCTAACTTTATATTCCGTAACAGTTTTATGTCATATTGTAAACATGTCTAATATGCTAAATACAGTACAACATTCTAACACGATCAACGTTTTTCTTAGTATAAAGAAGAAACCAACCCCTTCTTAAGTACTCAATAAAGTACAGTTGCGTGTAACCAAACTATTTACGCTCTTCATATTTTCTCCCCAAAAAAGTAAACAAAAACTTACCTTTCAATATTGAATAGCAAAATCCAAGTCCAATATTTGAAATTGGATATCTAATGGACAGTGATGAACACTAGCGGATCCAGGGGGGGAATAGAAATATGGCCAAAACACGCTAAAAATGAATTTTACTTCAACCTTCAACACTTTTCCTACCCCCCCCCCCCCCCGTTGACAAAGTCCACGCCTCCCCTGTTTAAAAATACAACCATGCTAGGACAATCAATATTTTTTTCGCCGATATGGTTTAATGCCTCATTACATAAGGTCACATCGATTTAAAGTGAGTAAAACTCCATTTCATTATGTTATGTCGACGCTACAATTACGTTTTAACTGTATTCAACCATTCATCTCCACTTACATTAAGACTTTTTATCACTTATAACCAATATATTGTAGCCCCGTATTTCCTTTAACAAAGACCGAGGAACGTCTTGAGAAACTGTCAAAACAGCTGCATCATGTTTACTTCCGGTAGAAGTAGAATGACGTCACAGTGCGACACATACCATTAAAACTTGTTTGTTTTGCGACGGTTGTACCCCTTTTCGAACGGTTATATACTTTTAAGTAAACGCATTTTGATTAAACTGTACATAAACCGAGTAACAACTAGTAATCATTAAAAGTCGACGTCTGTATTGAGAAATGCAACATTTGTTTGGGGAGGCTATAAGAATAGCCTTACATCTTGTAGAAGCTATCTTTAAATAAAAAAATCTATCTATCTATCCGTTTTCCGTACCTTTGCGCGGTGATAAGGTTTCAAGGTTTCAAGGTTTATTTATTCACTCTGCACATACAAATGTGATAAGAGGAACAAAAGAAATACTATAAACAGTGGTAAATGG
>Ga0224511_10004464_pt1 | contig 10592 bp, 2 predicted proteins | sample SF_May12_sed_USG_2_FD_169988 | JGI IMG/M metagenome (GOLD analysis project Ga0224511, IMG submission 169988) | Sediment microbial communities from San Francisco Bay, California, United States - SF_May12_sed_USGS_8_1 | ecosystem: Environmental > Aquatic > Marine > Sediment | place: USA... | reverse complement strand
AATCCTTTGGTGGTTTCCTACCAAAGTTGTTCAAATGGTTTTGATTTTTCAAAAATCTTCTTGTCTGAAACTACATTGCCCAGAGCTTTCATATTTGGTATATAGCATAATCTAGAGGTCCTCTACCAAAGTTGTTCAAATTATGCCCCTAGGGTCAAAATTGACCCTGCCCCGGGGGTCACTATTTTTACATTAAATTATATAAGGAAAAGTTAAAGGACATCTTTTCTTGAACCGCTTTTAGTAATTTGTCCAAACTCAACAGGAATGGTCCCTGGGTGTTCCCCTACCAAAATTGTTCAAATGGTTCTGATTGGTTGCATATGTAGGTCACGGGGTCAAAAAATAGGTTTCAAAATGCAATTTTCAAAAATTTTCTTGTCTGAAACTACAAGGCCTAGAGCTTTCATATTTGGTATATAGCATCATCTAGAAGTCCTCTACCAAAGTTGTTCAAATTATGCCCCTAGGGTCAAAATTGACCCTGCCCTGGGGTCACAATTTTACATTGTATTATATAAGGAAAAGTTCAAACAACATCTTCTCTTGAACCGCTTATTGTAACCTGTCCAAACTCAACAGGAATGGTCTCTGGGTGGTCCCCTACCAAAATTGTTAAAATGGTTCTGATTGGTTGCATATGTAGGTCACAGGGTCAAAAAAAGGTTTTTAAAATGCAACTTTCAAAAATCTTGTCTGATACTACAAGGTCCAGAGCTTTCATATTTGGTATATAGCATCATATAGAGGTCCTCTACCAATATTTGGTGGACAACTTTAGTGGTCCTATGTAAATGGCTTCACCTTGACCCTTGACCTTTTCCTCAGGCGAGCGACCTAGGGCCCTTTGGGCCCTCTTGTTTATCAAACTTTCAAATTAGATTGTTTATGACAACACTTACATGATGATGCCATATTCCTAAGGTATTCAAGGCCAAAGTGTTCAACTGACATGGTGCCAAAATAAGTACATGTTTGTGTGGGTGTTTTTTTCGATTCGCTCATAACTCTGTGGGGGAATCCCTGCAGTAAGAATGAACAAAATTGATAAAAGAAGTGGTTATTTCACCAGTACTTTGACTTCTCCTGAGATAAATTATTTGTTGACATGTGCTGAACGTCTGCCTGTCCGTCTTCAGGTGATCGAGATCGAGAACGGCTGGCTGCTGGAGGTCGCACCGCACTATTACAAGGCCAAGGAGCTTGAGGACGGAGCCGGCAAGAAGATGCCCAAAAACACGGGCAAGTCTCGTGCAGAGGTCACCAGAACTTACTGAGTGCGTTCACACCGGCAGTAATAGATTAAAACACAGGAAGTCTTGTGCGGAGGTCACACGAACGAACCGATTGCGCTCCCACTAGCATACATTGGCTAAAACATGGAATTGTTTTGCACAGAAGTCACATACAAAGTGTAAATGCTGACATTAAGTCTGTATAAAGATCACTAGAACTGCAAGTGCTCTTAGAGATTCTCACCTGCAAACCTGTGGTGGATGTGTATATTGCTCAGTGCATGTGAACTGTGATGTACACATGTTGGCATGTTAGAAAGTTTGACCTGCTTATGTTGGTTGTTAACACATGTTAATGTCACTAGAACTGGTACCGTACACACAGAGATACTAACATATAAACATATGGTGCACAAGAGCTTTGATGTACATGTAAATATGTTGACAAAAGTTACAGGTTTGCTGGTTAAACACATAGAGCCAGATTCTGTTTAAAGGCTTGTAATATTTTGTTTTTATGTACAATTTGTTATGTTAAAAAGTATTTTCATATAAAATGATATAAAAATGAATAAGAAGTAAAAATACTTGTTGTATGTTTGTGTAGCAAGGTGAGTTCTTTGTGATGTATAGGAACGAACCTAAGGCAGAGCTGTCCACCCGGGTAGCTCAGTTGGTAGAGCACCTGACTTGCAAGCAGGGGTCGTGGGTTTGATCGTGGGTCTTAATTCAAGGAAAAATTTCAACCAGGTGCAGGTGTTTCTGGCACGATGAGTTCACTGTGGTGTATAGGAAGAAACCTAAGGCAGATTTGACTGCCCAGGTAGCTCAGTTGGTAGAAAAACAGACTTTCAAGTAATGGGTCATGGGTTCGATCCCCACCCTGGGTAAATGACCTGTCTACATATGGCTAGTCCCCAAACAGGGAATAGGTAAGAAATATAAAAACACTAATAATAATTTGTTTTTTTAATAGCTCTTTTGTGATGGCCGATTGTCATCGTCGGTCATGCCTCAACAACTTCTCCTAAACCACTAGGCCAGATTTGTTGAAACTTTGCAGGGATGTTCCTTTCATGAAGCTCTACCAAACCTCTTAAAAGAATTCAATTCCATTAAGAAAATCTTATTGTCAAAAAACAAGGCATAGAGCCTTGGTATTTTGTATGTAACATAATCTAGTGGTCCTTTACCAGATTGTTTAAATTATGCACCTAGGGTTTGCCAGGGGTGTGGGGGGGTCATCAGTTTGATATAAAGTTATATAGAAATATCTTCAAAAAATCTTGTAAAATTTGCAAATCTTGATTTTTGGTATGTGATATGATCTAGTGGTCCTCCACAAATTTTGTTTACATAATTGTGTAATGTAAAGTAACGACAATAAGCAGATATTTCTGATGGCTTAATATACTGTATCGCCTGTGTTTCCAAGCGTGCTGATAATCGACGAGGCGTACGAGCGGACGCTGCACACAGACATCTTGTTTGGGCTGGTCAAGGACATTGCGAGATTCCGACCCGATCTCAAACTTCTCATCTCCAGCGCCACACTCGACGCTGAGAAGTTCTCACAGGTTGGCAACTCCATGTTTCTTAATGTTCTTATACTAATTTTCAGTTTGGTTGCTAAACAAGGTACTAATATGTTTTAGAATCCATTTATTTTTTTAATTGAGGTTCCTTGGAAGAGAAAAGCCAGAGTTATACATTTTTGCTGTGCGCTAAGCAAGGAAACATCTGGTACTATTTTTGATCTTGACAACTTTTAACAGGTGTACAGTTCTTTCATGTTGTAACAGGTAGACAACTCAAACAGAAATGAATCCAGTTAAGAGAAGTCACACCTGTCATTTTAATTATGCGAAGACACCATGCAGTTTCCACTGGTAGATCTTCTTAATTGGAAAGCGGAGTTGGATAAAATGTGTTTTCTATCCCAAATATTGTTTCTTGTCTCTTGTGTGTTATAATAGACTGTAATGTTTCTATCTTGAAATTCACCTTTTTGTTCAGTGTAAGAATGAAATTTGCCCTGCATATTCTATTATTTTAAGAACTCTTCATGGAATTAAGTTAACAAAAGAAGACATATTTGATTTCAACATGTTTATTTGTTTTTTAACATAAAAAAATGACCATTGTAGCTCAGGCTGTTTAAAAGGTTCATAAATTATCTTAACACTACTTAGATATGCTATAACATTAAAAATGTTATATGCTTGCTAAGCATCTACATTTCAGAAATTCATTGGAAACTCTGCAAATCTTAAATGAATATTGACCAAGCATTGCGCCCATTTTTAAGAATGTCTTGTAAAGTGATTTTTTATATACTTAAATGCAAAAGTTTTGCAACGTTTGAATAGTCAGTTTTAAGCACGAATGATTGCTCATAGAAACATATCCTGACTAAGTATTGGTGTGTAGGTTACTTACAAAACACTGCGTGTAACTTTAATCGATATGCTCATTGAGAGTGTCGAAATAGCACTTGCCTCCATTTTCTCTCTTTGCACGTGCACAAATTCAAAATGTTACTTTTATTATTTTCTTCAACACATTTGAAAGATTAGAGTGTCGTTGTATGAAAAACAATAAAAAATTGAAAGGGTTAAGTTTTATGGTTACGCTATGAAGCTTTCAAATTAGCAACGTGCACGTGCAGTGGGAATGTTGGAAGCTGGTGTTAAGCTGTTGTCGCTAGCGAATTCGGTGTTTACAGGTCGACTATAAGTCGTTTGCAGAGTAAATTCCGCGAAACCAACACCGTAGCTGACAGTCCATGTGCCGGACGACCTTGTGTCACCACCTTACTTCAGGATCGGACTATGCGTTTAATGCACCTGCAAAACCACCTTAAGACAGCAACACAAACTGCATCAGAGATTCCTGGGTGTAACAGACCAGTGGTTAGCAGGGATACGATACTTAGTCGTTTGCGAGGCTTTGCAATTCGTTGCCGTCGTCCCTTTGAGAGACTTTTCGTTTTAGGGTGGACTATCTTTCAATCAAATTACGGCATAATTCGACAAAAAAAATGTCGACACTATACTGTATCGTAAGAACAAATGAATGAATTTCATATTAGTAAAAGCCAAAATAATTTTATTTGTTATTTATCTGAAATTATTATGCTACCAATAGTGTTGCAAATCTTTTGCGTTTAAGTATATAATAACAAAAGAACAAAAATACATAAATTACAAAAACAAATACAAATATAATAAACAACACAGGTATTTGATTGTCAGATGCAAGATGTGACTATTTAAACAAAAGCCTAATAATTCACCAAAAATGTTATGATTAATACTTCAGTGTTAATCCTCACTAATATGAGATTGCACCACAAACTAGTTGTAGTTGTTCAGCATCAGCTCTAGTCTCTGTTTATGCCAGTTGGCGGCATTGTTCCTGGGGCAGTTACGTAATGATGTGTTGTAGGCACGTAGTGCCCTCTGTACATCACCCTCTAGTTCACAACAGTGGCCAAAGAGGTTGAGGACAGTCTCTCCGTGATACAGCTGGTTCAGTTTCTCCCTTGTCACTATGTCCTTTAGTCTGTAGAATGCCTCCATCTGTCTGTGTCGCACTCCAAGGCCACGGTAGGTCAGGTACTGCAGGTACAGCAGGTACGGTCTGGCATCCACCTCCGCCCCGTCCATCCATTGACGCTCAGTGACATGCCTGTGGTCAACATCGTCACCTACAGCTCTATACATCTCACACCACATGAACTGTGGTGCACAGAACTTTTCTTCCCTTAGAAACATAACACAGAATGAGAGTTTCTTGGTCAGTTGATCATGGCTGTAATTCTGTAAGGTGTATTCACAGAACGCCTTAGACAGTTTGTCATAGTATGGCTTTCTCCCACACCCGCACACTGGCTGCACTGAGTCATTAAGGTCAAACTCCACCTCATTGAGAACAGATGCAGCTCTCCTTAGCTCCCCTTGACAGTAGCGCATTGAAGCCAGTTTTAGTTTGCTGGATGCCACATCAGTGTTCAGTGACTCACCATACAGCTGCCATATATCCCGTGGTAGGGGCTGGTCATACTGTATGCAGTTGGAACTTGTGATGGAGACCTTTACTGAAATTAGGGCTTTCACAATCAACTTAATGAAGGTTTGGTCATATTGTGTTGTTCTAGGTGTCATTGTTAGACTTTCTAGAATAATAATTTTATTGTTCAGGCTTGTGTACACATCAGCCGCCTCATTGTTACACAACCTGCTAATGATCCCTCTTGCATTTCTTAAGTAGTTTTCAAACATGTCCCTGGCCAACTTTCCACAGATGACTGCATTCACATCATAGTCAGGATATGGTCTCACTTCTTGGGGTACAGTCATAAGTCTCTGTCCAAGGTTATCACTCTGTAGGTGAAACAGCACATGCATGTCATCCTGTATCATTCCCTCTATAGCATTTTTCAAACTCAACTGGCACTCATGACACAGTTTCCCGTCAAACAGGTCAACTCCTTCTACAATGAAATGGGGACATTCACCCTGATTTAGAAATTCAATTATTGTTTGAAGGCAATTGACAATACATTCCATAAGTCTGCTTTTTGTCCAAAGTGTTGGAGGGGTTCTATTTAGTGTGAAGAAAAGTGCAGTCTTACAATTAAAAGTGGTGAACTTGCAATTCTCACAGGGTATATATTTGAGGAATTCTTGTTTTTTCAACATCTTCAAAATGACAAGACATTTTATTGCAACCATGTTTAGACTAAACATGAGAAGACGTTCAATGAGGTTGGGGGTAATACGCCATTCCAACTGTTCAGTTGGGCTGCCATGTTTCCCATCTGGTACCAGGAAACATGGACACATTTGTGCTGCCTGTAGGGTCTCCTGTGAAAGCCAGAAGCAATGTTGCATCTTAGTGAACCATGACATTATCTCAGGAGGTAATGTGTTACAGTGGAATGCATAAACAAAATCCAAGTCTACACTCCAACTATTGGATGGTCCATGTCTCATGTGTTCAACTCCAAATACCTCAGCCATTACTTTAACAACTGCAATATTGCTGTAGAACACCCGACCCTGAGAGTCAGTGACGTAGTCTGGGTCATCAATGTGTGTGACAGGATGTGGGATGTCTGACCTGATGCACTGCAGCAGGTAGTGCTGGGGCGGGGTGTCCTCGTCCCTCACCATCAGGTAGTTCTCCTTCCCCTGCTGCCAGTCAGCCCAGGAGTACATGATGTTGATGTTGTTATTTGAGAAGAGTGTGTCTGTGTCAGACTGAAGGCCTGGTGTTGTAGTGCCTTCACTCTGACTGCCGAAATGGAAGTGTGTCATGTCATGTCCGTCCTGGTGACGATGTACATCCTCTGCTGCCTCCCTGTGCAGGAATGTGTGGCGCCTCCTCTCCACCACCCAGGGGTTCACGCCCACACACTCCAGCACCTGGTACAGCACCTCAGACAGGTGGTGGAAGAAGGTGGGCACTAATGACATCGCCTGGAAAATAGAATATTAACAGAATACAATGTACTTTCTATTATTAAATATTATCATCAACCTTCACAATGTGTTAAATCAAAAAGTATCGTAAACAACTAATCCTGTAAAGATTGGATATGAAGGTCCTCTCCGGTCTCATCTCAAGCATTTGTAGAGTTGATATAAAAAGCAACTGTTTTACTGGTGATTATAGTTTTCAGGTGAAAATAAATGTTTCAAACAAACAACATTTCCCAACCCATTATTGGCATTATTTTAAAACATAAGCAAAGAAAATAAACCCTCTAAACCCTTAAATGCCCATCTGATTGTAATTGTATACTTTTCTTTATTGAAAACATGTAAATTGCCTTACCATTGTGTATTGTCACTGATAGCATAAAATACTCTATCATATGCCAAGTTTATAATTATATTCCTTTTCCTTATTATTTTATGGTGTAACTTGTAGTGTGAGGAACAGTCACTTCTGTCCTGTATTTACATCAGGCTTAAAGGAGAAGCTGGTATAAGGTCACGCAGCTTATAACAAACTTAAAGCAAGCCATATCTGGAAATATATAGATAATGGCTCTCACATAAAGTATATACCCATACAACAGTCGCAGTCCTAGGCCAGTCACACAAAAAAACTCCACTTGACAAATGGGAAAGCATGTACTTACAGGCTAGATGGACTTATAAGTGGAAATTTACTGTACTGTGGTTACATTGTAGTAAATGTATGTTAGTCCATTCTGCTGAATTTGCAAAAGCTTCTAAGTGCCTTGGCATTCTGTCAATGAGGAAGATGCGGCTCCCTGTGACTTGTCATGAGAGCCAAAGTTTCACTGCAGTATATATTGTTAGGTCCTTCAATAATGATCATTTCTACTAGCACTTGTAAGGATTAGTGGACCATTTAAAGTTAGATTAAATGTAGTTGAAAGGTGAGTGTATATTCACAATCAATATCTGTATACATCGGTTATCCATCAAAGGCCTTAGATACATAGCACAAGTACCATGAAATCCTCCATTTCACGGCTCAGTGCATAATGGTAGGATTCCTAATTTTATATAGATAAAGCCCCCCCCATGAGTTATTCCTTTAAAAGAATGGTTGACCTCAGCCTTCTGCATAGATAATTTTATCCGGCATGACACAATTTGTTTTAAAGGGTCCCAATAGGGTTCATCTGCAGAAATATTATGTTTTCTTGTTGTTCTCAGTTTACCAGAAGGTGGAACATATTCATGCATACATTGCTCAATAAAAAAAATGTTTCAATTATGCTTGGTAAACTTTCAAACTCAAACAGATCTTGGCCATGACCAAGCGTTTTTTTGCTTCTTTAAGTGGTACCGTAAAACGGACCAGTTAACAATTTGGATCGTACCTTCACAATTTCCCAACAGTCCCAATCACAATTGAATTAAAATTTCACATTACGAATCAAAACATTGCAATAACGTTCTAAAATCGGCATTTTTCGACAATAATTTGCCATTTTATCGCTATTATTGTTAACTTCCGGTTTGTCTAAAACCCGTTCATCACCGAGAAAATTGAGCATTTGGGGCATAAAAATTTATAGGTCCACGACCCCTTGACCCGCTCAATTAACTCAAATTGCAATTAATTGACTTCTACAGTTCTTAAAGGCAGGGAAAAAGATAAAAACAATGCACCACAGAGTTATTGCTTTAAATTACAACGTCTCCTTTGCACCAGAAATGGATCCAATACAGTTTACTAGTTACCAGTAACAAAACAAAACAGATTCTTACCAATCACTATAGACGAACAACAGGGATTAAACAAACACCATGAAAGCTGGGTTAAAGTTGCTGCAATAAAGACACTGATCATCAGGGCAATAATTGCACAGAATAATAAAATAATCAACGGGTGATTGCCAGACTCTCAACCTATATGTTTATGACACATATTTCTGATTAATCCGTTGTTACCACGTCCGAGCAGACCGGCGGAGACGTTTACTGAACGTGCAAGGTAAAGTGTGTGTGGGACACCGAAAAGCCCGTCATTTCTATATATAACGACAACTAGCCAAATTATTGGGGCGGCAGCTGTTGCCCCTGCCGCCCAAAAGTTCCCCCAGACAAAAGTTCCCCCACGATTTTTGCAGGGGCAGAAGTTCCCTCATAGAATTGTTACCCCATTTTAAGGTGATAAGTTAAAAAAAAAGTCTCAAAATAATTTAAATTTCATCTACGGGTCCATTAGTTGGTGCTTAATTACAAAATGAAAGAAAATAATTGCGGCCAAAAGAGTTTGTGTTTAGCGCATTAACCCTCTACTACATTGTGGGGAAACTACTGTTTGGGATGGGAAATTGATGGAGAAACTTATGTGCCCCCCCTCCCCCTCTTGCAAAATCGCTGGGGAATTTTTGTCCCGGATTTGGACAATTGATCCCATGCCATTGTTGACAGAGTAGACAAATGATATCATCACATTACACTAGAGCCTGTTCTTACCCGTTCGTACTACGTTCCTGAAATTTTATAAAACGAGTTGAGGTCGGGTTGAAACGGGCATATTTGGCCAAATGATGGTTAGAATACGATTGCAACTAGTTCACGTACCGTTATAAACTCGACTATGCCGTCCTCAGACCGTCAGCAGATCGTTCAGAACAGGATAAAACGGCTATGTACAACGTTTTCAAACATTCCTAGTCCGACTCCAGCCAGTTCAAGTCTGTTTCGTACTAGTGCTATTTTGTTCCCATTACGTCGCATGTCCTGGTCCGAACTCAGCAGGTTTCAGCTAGGCCTCATTCTAGTTTGACGCTTCAAACCAGTAACAAATACCCAAACATGCCTCTAAGCATGCCTCCAAGTAAGAACAGAAGCAAACATAAATAATGCCGCTCCTCCACCCACAGAGACTAAAGAACAGACTGTTGTCGCCCAACCCTTTACTAAAAATCATGCCCCACTGCAAAACCCACTGTCAGACGACTCTAAATCAGAGCGCCGTTGTCCATGTTACATATGTGACTATTATATGATCCTATGAGAGGACGGCCCGCATTTATACCCTTCCTGATTTGAACGGAATTGTCGTTGAATGGACTAGATACAAACGCAAAAACTTGTACTGAAAAACGATAGAGTGTACCGAGGACGTACTGCAAATGCTTAGGACTGTGTAGCAACGTGTGAGGAACTATTTGTTTTGATTTTATCAGAATAGCACTGAATAAGGACGCACTAAGAATGTTATGCTATCGAGTAAGGTTGGTCTTCGGACGAGATGAAACGGACAAGGTCATTATGAGATCGTACTACTAACAGCGACTCGATCGCACTCTGTCCCAGAGCGTCCATAGTATGATCGCAGTACGGCAGTTACGATTGCAATACGACCATCTCATTTATGGTACAATGGCACTACGTCTTATCTCAGGACGGGATGGCTATTCAAATTTTTTGAGTCGGTTCAAAATTTTGAGAGGCCATCTCGACCAAACTCGTCCTAACTCGTCCAATAACGCTCGTAAACAGATCTCAATACGTTGCTACTACGACCACTCCGTTTTCACGCTGTTCAAGCCCGTTTGGTTCGAACTTTAAGGTCGTAACTGAGGACAAGTATAAGTGTAACAGGGGTATCATATTGCATATACTGTGCATTACTAGGAAGAGAAATTCTGTTCAAAACTCAAAAAGGAAGTTTATAATTGGTGAAACCATTGTTTCAGACACACTTATATTTTGTTTCCTTGTAGATGTTTGCCATGAATTGATATTTTATGCACCTGTCAATATTTTGCCCGCCCGGGGGGGGCGGCGGGCATACACGGGGCTTTAGACAGAAGACCATTCCTGACAGGCGGGAATTTGATAAACTTATGGAATC
>Ga0224511_10004463_pt1 | contig 10593 bp, 5 predicted proteins | sample SF_May12_sed_USG_2_FD_169988 | JGI IMG/M metagenome (GOLD analysis project Ga0224511, IMG submission 169988) | Sediment microbial communities from San Francisco Bay, California, United States - SF_May12_sed_USGS_8_1 | ecosystem: Environmental > Aquatic > Marine > Sediment | place: USA... | reverse complement strand
GACCTAAGAATAGCGAAAACAAGCGAAAGGTTTTAGATCTGCATAGTGTATGAAATCTGGTTGAAATCAATTCATATTGAAAAAAATAACAAAAAAATAAGTGAAAGAGTTAATCAAAAACAGTGTGGTAATGCAATTGCATTAGCATGATTGTTTGATGTGTTTTATGAATTTGAAAAGGAATGGGTGTTTAGAACGTGTGCTAGTATAGTATAGTATAGTACCAAATCAAAACTTACGACATAAAATGTGTAATACATAAGTTTTTTTGCCTAACTTAAGTTCAGACTTATAAATGTGATTTAAATAGAAAGCCCTTTTGTATTCTAAAACATGGTTATTATATGAATTTCGTCTAAGCTCAGATGATAAATACTAATTGACCTTTCAGTGTTTAATAATATATTTAAATACTTTAGAAAATTGATATATACTGGGTTTCTGGAGTTTTACTTTTACTACATAGTGGACGTATTATTCTCTCTTCATAAGTAGTGTGAATTACTGTTTCTCTACTATAGTTTCATCTAAAGTAGTTTGAAGTCAATGGGAAGTTACTCTTACTAAATAATTGAAATCAGTAACTACTGCTGTCTCAATTATAATTAAATGTTCTTTTTTTCAATACCTTTAGAACAGGGAACGATTGTTGATCACAAAATGTATGGCGTCTTTCTTTATAGTTTAGCTTTTTTGTACAGGGTATAATTGTGTTCACATATGTGCCTTTGGTCATTGTAAATAATTATGTTTCTGGTGTCCAGGTGAATTGGTCTCCTGACAAATTCTTAGCAACCGTTGTTTAATTTTTGTTAGTCATCCAATAAATAATGATAACATTATGATAAAAGCAAATGCATCTACGACGAAGTGGTCTTAACTTGAAATCTCAATGAAGAAATAACAGTCTGTTGTTCTCAGCACAGTCGACAGAGCATCAGACTCGTGATCGGAGGCTCGTGGGTTCGAGTCCTACCGAGGGCCAAACACTATTTTTGTGAGAATAGATTCTAGACATAAAGCAGTTTGCCTCAGTTTTCTGGCAGCAGTCCGTCGCTTGTAGAGTAAAGAGACTAGTACTAATGAATACAGGAAAACTTGTATCTGTACATTGGTACATTTGTATTATTATTTTTAATATTTTATCCATTTTTCAGTCGTTTCCGTACACAATGAGGAGTTGTCAGAGCTAAACACCGGAGGCAGTAGCGAGCAAGGGTTGCAAGGAGTACACACTCAAGACAAAATGCAATTTACAAAGAACTACTAGTTTACAACTACAAGGTAGAGTTCATATATGGTACATTTGTATATGACATAATCTAGAGCTCATCTACCAAATTTGTTTAATGGGGATATGTCCGATCTATTAATCAGCTATTTATTAGCTATTTATTGAATCTTTTAATATAAAGTAGTAATTTATCGTCAAAAAGTATAAAATAATAACATAATACAGAAATATATTGCAAAATACGCAAAAAATGTATTCACGAAATGTTCCGAATAAATTGTTGATTGCCCAATCTCGGTTATTGTTTACCTACAATAATGACACCATTCGTGATTAAACTAGTCTCGGAAGTTTACGGACTGTTTCGGACAGTGTCGTTTTCCGAAGAAATGACCGAGGGGTTCTGATTGGTCGGATTCTAAATTTAAATTGTTGCACTCAACAGGCAAATTGTAATTCTGGATTACCTGTCCCTTACTACTATTAAAACGCTGAGAATGATGTTATTATTTCTTAATATTTCAGTTAGAAATATCTCGCTTAATGTGCATTTGTTGGCATTTGTTATTTTAATCGATACACTTATTTTTGTGTCTCCTACATAATTGTATTTAGTGAAATAATAGGACATACACTCTTTAAGTTATGCCCTTAGAGTAAAAAAATGACTCTCTAGGGGTCACACGTTTACATTGCGTTATAAAGGATCTTCAATCGATGTCTTCTCCTTAATTGCTTGGCCCAAATTGATTAAACTGCACAGGAATGGTCATTTTTAAAATTGTAATGCTTGGCTGGATAATACGATCACATGGACTCAGGTAAGCGACCCAAGGCCCTAAGGGCCTCTTGTTTAAAATTCAAACATAAAATGTAACTTTTTGTAACTCTAACAGAGTCATCTATGAAGTTGACCAAAACTACCACACGTCACCAGAGTAACATTCGGTTGAGCCGAACGAATGTACAGCATGGGTTCGATAGCTGATGGCACCACAGTTCAAAGGTTACTTGATATACACGCAGTTGCTACATAAAGTTTAATGTGTTAGCTTAGATTTTACATTTGTTTGGTTCATTCTTATGTATTTAACGATTTCTATAAACAAGTTATTCCAACTTACTAGTAAAAAAATCTTCTTGGACCCCTCATTCAAGATCAACTCCATTTTCTTTTGTTATGGTTTCCAGTTTTCTCAGATTTATATAACTTTCTAAAACTGGTGATAAGTTCTTGTGTGGCGGCTAAATGCCTACCCCTACTAAATCATTATGTAGTTATGTTTTTTCTTGTTCTGTTATTATGGATTGCATGTTGTTTACATTTGAAATAGAGTTATGCTCATGGGCAAGGGGCCGTCAGTATTACGGCATCTTTCGTAACCATTGGTAAATAGCTGTAATTAACTCGAGGCTGCTATTTGTCACATACATTTTATGTTGCCGGAGGGTTTTCCCATTTTCTTAGATTAATTTATAACGTTGTTGGTATGACACGTTACAGATTTGAACCTAGGACCTCCTGATCACGAGGGGGCGGTTATATCATTAGGCCTTAATTAAAATAAGAATGTTATTTTTCAATTTTATTGCTTCAAATGTCTTCTTTGTTCGATTCATACATTAGAAATCATAAAACCGTTTACAGGTTAAGCAAAACCTTAAAAAATACCAATATATACATGTATTATGCATTTCTTGTTATATGCCGTGGCACTAAAGATCTGAAGATATGCAGCGGTCAGTTAATGAAGCAAGGGCACAGTTGACAGAGCGTGAAGTTGAATTTAAAGAAGAAGCAACTGATGAACCGCCGTCCACAGATGATGGTAAAGTCATCATCCTCATTTTTATCCAAACTGACATAACTAACAATGGTCATTATTACATGTGTACGATAGCAATGACAAACAGCTAGACAGGCACATTATAGCTTCTTGACTTGTCCATTCTTAAGTTGATCCGGCATTTTTGTACAACATATATAATTATAGCCTTTCATCGGTGATTTTGTTAGTTGACATGTTGCTCTTAACACTTCTGAATGAAACCAGGCTAGCATCATTGAGTGTTTTGAGAATATTAAGATTGCCACCGAAATGGATGCCGAAATAGGTTTTTTATTTAAAAAGTGGCATATATTCATGTAGTTATTGTTTCATTCGTAATGAAGTCCTCTTAAAAGACTTCCTAATTATAATTTATTGTAGTATATATTTTGTATAAAGTAGTATTATTGACGTATAACTGATGTTTCGCCATATAGTGTTCTGCATAATGTTTGTCTTGCATTATTCTAACAAAAGCAACTCTTAGAAAGGTATATACAAAATATGTTCTATAAAAATACAGATCAAATTGATAATATACCTCATTTTAGCAGCCATCTTGGGTGCCTGGACCATCGTGAATTTCTCGAACCTCTCAAAGATGTCAAAAGTGAAGAAATAGTTTATGAATAATGAGGAGTAATTTTAAGAAGAAAACATTGTCAATAAAACAACAACTAAACGAATGTGTGTTTTAGACTGTAACCAATTTCGGCGGCTATCTTGTATGTCATGGGCTTAGAATGTTTCGAAAATGCAACTTTTGAATCTTGTCTTGTATGAATTTATCAGAAAAAAGTAAAAAAGAAAACATGAAGCGTATACCTTTTATATTTGGTATCTAACATAGCATAGAGATATTTAACCACACATTACTGTCTTGTCAAAATTTGCTCAGCCCCAGGGATCCCAACATAACATGGAATTACATTTAATGACCCCTTCTGCTTAGTATTCTTTTTTGTTTTTGCTAAAACTTCCCATGAGTGGTTCTTATGTGAACATTTACCTACTTAGCTTAAATAATAATGCTTCTTAAACAATAATGCTTGGCTAAACAATTAGGTCAATGAAACTTATTTGTTTTTGTTTAAGGCAATGGTGAACGTGTTTTTCCTGAGAATGCTGATAATTTGGAATTGAGTGGCCAGGCAGGAGTGGGTGAAGATACAGCAGCTAGATCACCTGACACTCGTGGTGAAGATACAGCAGCTAGATCACCTGACACTCGTGGTGAAGATACAGCAGCTAGATCACCTGACACTCGTGGTGAAGATACAGCAGCTAGATCACCTGACACTCGTGGTAAAATCCTACATACAGTAGTTTTGGGTGTTACCCATTGTTAAATAAACAACAAAGTACGTTATACAACTTATTTCAGATCAAAGACATATGCAATGAAGATGAAATAACTTTTCAACTAGACACATGCATGGCCTTTCATAAGCACACCGCTATCAACAAACACTTTAAAATAATTAAAAGTATTTAAACTTTTTACACTCTAATAACCAAAACTCAAATAAAATAAGGTCATCCATATGTTATTCTGACATAGTGTGTTCTATTATTGTCTAAATAATTAGTATACTTATAAGAAAATAATATTTTATGTATTATTATTTATTGTTATACCTGAGCAAATAGTACGTAAGTATTTAGATAATCTTACGAGAAAGAAGGTTCCGATGAATATATAGACGACGCAAAAAGTGTCACTGGCATTAGCAATAATGAACATTCAAGTTAATAGCTTTCTATCTTGAATTGACGTAAACCAATGTTAAATTGTTTTTGTAACCAACTCTTAATCGGTTGTTGGTAGCTGTATTTTACAATTGTCAATTACACAAGCACACCTTGTTGATAACAAAAATCCTTATTTAAGTCGGCAAAAAAGCGCGCACAAAATGAAATAAAAAATGCATACAAATGAGTTAAATCAAATGTTGGAACTGACAGATAATGTTTATTCTTCAAGTAAAACAACTCATTTTCTAAATAATTTAACCTTGACACAATTTGCGTGAGGCAGCATGAAGGCGTATGCTAAATTATCTAAGGTCAGTTGGTCACTGACAAGCCTGCAGATATAAGAGCATATGGTCATGTAGTTTTACTGTTGTTTTAAACAGATAACACCACATCTGGTCTAAGGCGTCAAAAAGAGTCGATGCACGAAGACTTTAGACACCAGGCAGTTAATGTTATAGAAAATATCAACCAAGTAGGAGGTATGTTTTCCAAACATTTTATAACAAGACATTCTTATATCTGTGACACTGCATTTTCTTTAATACAAAATATATTTAGTACTGTGTCCGTTGACAATGGCTTTAAAGCTTGGTCCAATGATAACGACCAAGATAGAACATGTGTTAGTTAGGGCACAAAATTAATCTCAGAGATCAGAGTCAGATGTTAAGGCACCATGTCAAAATGGCTAACAAAAACACAAACGCCAACTCCTTTGAACCCCTGGTTGGATATACAAATAACTCTTCACAAATGTTAAGTATGAAAAGTCGTTGTGCAGTGCGAAGGTATGACCAAAGTCGGTTTAAGGTCAAGGTCATAATTCAAGGTTTAACTTTGTATGACTTTATGTCGTGTCCGCCCTATATCTTTTGAACCGTTAGTGGGATTTACAAATCACTATGCACAAATGTCAAGTCTGATGAGTCGATGTGCAGTGCGTATGTTGGACTAAGATTAGTTCAAGGTCAAGGTCATAGTTCAAAGTTAAACATTGTGTGACTGTATTTCGTGTCCGCTCTATATCTATTGAACCCCTTTTGGGATTTACAAATAACTCTGCACAAATGTGTCATGCGTCGATGTGCAGTGCGTATGTTGGACAAAGGTAGGTTCAAGGTCAATGTCAAAGTTTAATATTGTTTGACTGTATTTCATGTACGCTCTATATCTTGGTGGGATTTACAAATAACATATTACAAATGACAAGTAAGGTACGTCGATGTGCAATGCGTATCTTTGGTTGGGTCATGGACAATGTTCAAGACAAAACATTGTATGACTGAGGAGGGAAGTTTAATATCTCTGACTACCACTTTAACAAATTAAACCCCTTTCCCATATTGCGTAGAAAGGGGTATTCATCACTTTCCCTGATAGCTTTAGTTTATGATCCCATCTTCCTGTTGTTTCCATCTAGTGACACATCTAGTGTTTATTTTTAGCTCACCTGAGCACAAAGTAAACCTTTCTACTTAAACATCTTCTTCTCTGAAACCGCTCATTGGATTTTGACCAAACTTCACAGGAATGATCCCTGGGTGGTCCCCTACCAAAGTTGTTCAAATTGTTCCAGTTGGTTGCATAAGTAGATCACAAGGTCAAGAAATAGGTTTTCAAAATGCAATTTTCAAAATTTTCTTGACTACAAGACCCAGGGCCTTCATATTTGGTATATAGCATCATCTAGAGGTCCTCTACCAAAGTTGATCAAATAATGTCCCTGGGGTCAAAATTTTACATTGAATTATATAAGGAAATTGCAAACGACTTCCTCTCTTGAACCGCTAATGGGAACTCGACCAAACTCAATAGGCATGGTCCCTGGGTGGTCCTCTACAAAAATTGTTCAAATGGTTCTGATTGGTTGCATAAGTAGGTCACGGGGTCAATAAATAGGTTTTCAAAATGCAACTTTCAAAAATCTTCTTGTCTGAAAATACAAAGCTTAAAGCTTTCATATTTGGTATATAGCATCATATAGAAGTCCTCTACCAAAGTTGTTTAAATTATGCCCCTGGGGTCAAAATTGACCCCGCCCCGGGGGTCACAATTTTACATTGAATTATATAAGGAAAAGTTCATACGACTTCTTCTCTTGAATCGCTTATGGGAACTCGACCAAACTATGGTCCCTGGATGGTCCTCTACCAAAATTGTTCAAATGGTTCTGATTGGTTGCACAAGTAGGTCACGGGGTCAAAAAATATGTTTTCAAAATGCAACTTTCAAAAATCTTCTTGTCTGAAACTACAAGGCCCAGAGCTTTCATATTTAATATATAGCATCATCTAGAGGTTCTCTACCAATTTTTTCTTAAATTATGCCTCTGGGGTTAAAATTGAACTTGGCCTGGGGGTCACAATTTTACATTGAATTATTTAAGGAAAACATTAAACGACTTCTTCTCTTGAACCGCTAATGGGAATTTGACTAAACTCAGCAGAAATGATCTCTGGGTGGTCCCCTACCAAACTAATTCGAATTGTTTCGATTGGTGACATAAGTAGGTCACAGGGTTAAAATAGGTTTTCAAAATGCAATTGTCAAAAATCTGCTTGTCTGAAACTACAAAGCCCAGAGCTTTCATATTTGATGTATAACATCATCTAGAGGTCCTCTACCAATATTTGGTGGACAACATTAGTGGTCCTATGTAAATGGCTCCACTGTGACCTTTGACTATTTCCTCAGGTGAGCGACCCAGGGCCCTTTGGGCCCTCTTGTTTTAAATCCCATAGTACCAAAGCATTGTACCATGTGATTTGCACGCATTAACTTGCACAACATCGCATATTGACACACTTTTATTCAGAATCACCAGGATGTTTGCACTCAATTTATCAAATTTAGCTTGTGTGTACATACCAGAGTTTTTCTTGCATGTAACTCAAAAACGTCATGATGCCTTCTGTAAAATCAGAAATTGTTAGTGGTGGTCTATTTTAACTATGTTTGTTCACATGCGATTGCGGGAATATACAACCAAAGGCAAAACTGCACATATAAAATTGTATTAAACGATATAGTGTATTCAAAATGATCAATGTGTAAAATGTCCGAAACACCGCAATTGCCTTAAATGTGTTCGCGCAAAACATGTCTAAGGAAATCATCAACTTTTTTGAAGTGCAAACGGAATATTCATTTAATTGTGTTTTTGTATTAAAGAAACTGTGAGGCATCAAGTGGAGGATGCAGGTACTAGATTCGTTGAAGCAAAGAAGATGGAGCTGGATCAGTTTGCAGGCAGACACAGGGACGATATTACCGCTGAATTTATACAACAGACACGTGCTGCGACAGCAGAACTTAATCAGCATACCGGTAATCATTTTAAAACGTGTGTTGCAACGATTTTAGAATATCAACAGACACGTTTCTAGATTTAAACTAATTGTCAAATAGAAAGAGGTTAAAAAGACGCACGCCAATTTAGGTTTTGTTGTCCCCAACAAGTAAAAATAAAATATACGTTATGCAAAACAATCATTTTGTGTGTCATATACGACCAGATCGTAGTGGAGTCCCTTAGCAAGGTGTGGGCCAGACTAAGAGGTCAAAGGTTAAAGCTGGGTAATAAAGTGTTTATGTGAAATTAGGTATGGTCAGTTATAAGTTTGTTACGGGACTAGAAAAAGTGTTTAAAACAATGAAAGTCATTGACTGTACCATGGCGGTAACTTTCTTGGAGAAATCATTTTATAAATAATAAATAATAAATAAAAATCCAAAAAGCACAAAAAGTTTGTTCTGACATAATGGAAAAAAAGCATCATCTTCAATTTTTGTTCGTTGTGTCTTGTACTGTGTGATTCGTCTTGTGCCGGCTTTGGTTTGTGTAATATAAATTGAAGAGATGTTCAAACAAAGAATGTTGTAAACAATGTAGATATGTCATGTTTAAGGGCACCATGAAAAAAATGGCCCGTACAAAAACTAACACAAGGAACGACACAAAAACTCTTACAACATCATGACGCAACAGACATTTAGGCAAACTATATTTTTGTTATAAACCATCTTGTTATAGTTCCATAAAACTTGACGTTATCATCATATATCATAAATAAAAATAGAAACATCTAGTCTATTCCTAATGTCTGTCGCGTCTTGGTGTTCTGCGTGTTTTTTTTACTGTTCTGTGTGTTTGTTTTGTTCTGGCCATTTTGTCATGGTGCCCTTAAACTTGACATTTCTACATTGTTTGCAAAATTCATTTTAGCTTCATTTAAATATAATTATATATTTTTACAACGTCATTATTGCCAAAATACCATTTATCTTGATGAATCTATAGTTATCATAGGGCTTTCCCTTTCATCAGTTTAATCACACTTATATTTGTTTCATGTGCAAGAAAATGCAAAAATCGAATTGGAAAAGATTATCAGAACGATGGAACAAGAAAGGAAGAACAGAATAAAGCGTTCAACAACGGGTAAGACCCAACCCGTAATGTTAAAATTATATTTGTGCAGTATACGAGTATTAAAAATATTTTTACATGTAATAATGTAGGGCCTATGGTTTTGTTGAATTGTTATGAGAGACTTATTTACAAAACGGCTCTACAATAATGTATGATGCAGTTTTGCTAGTCCATCTCTCTGTCAACAATACCTTGTTTATACCAAATCTCTTAAAAAGCTACTTTATAAACTATTAGGTGGATAGATCTGATTGAGTATCATATAGTTTGGAGTTTTGCTCTTAGTTTATTACAATACTTTATTTGTCCAAAAATGTGAGCTATCAATTTACGTATACACAGGTGCATCGGTCTCAGCTCATTGGGATGTATTACCTATAGGAGTATAGGTATTTTAAATCCCACAACGCGAAGCGGGAGAATATTAAAGCAATGATCTTTTTTCGTCCATCTTTCTCTGTGTCTGTTCGTCTGTCTCTGTGTCTGTCCGTTGGTAACAATTTTTTGTGCCAGCTCCAAATCGCCCACAGTTTTATGAAACATGGTTCAAGTATTCAGTTCACTGAGACGATGTGTAGTAGGCGTGAGTCAGCCTTTTTGGCTTAATGTCAAGGTAACCCTCGAACGTTTAATGTTGGTGTCTGCGTAAAATGACGACACCAAATTTTAAATCCCAAAGGATTTTTATGAAGCGTGGTTCAGATGCTGAGTTCTCAGTTATAATTATAGATTAAAATCTTTTTTTTAAATTTTCTGGTGATATTATCAAAGTTAACTTGCTGTTGTTGGGTTATCGCCATATTTCGCACGTTTTCATTGGATATATATATTTACTTCTTTTCGACAAAAGGCTACACATTTCTTAATATACGATGAAATATCGTTGTGGGGTATTCAGCTGTTGTTTTGGCTGTGGATTTTCTTGTATGAGAGCTGATTTGTTTAATAAAAAAATCTTTACAAAGGAAGGGTTGCCAAGTTGTAGTGAGTGTTTTAATGTGTTTGTCAAAATTCCGTAGATATTTGATAGGTAAATACGGATTTCGACGTAAAAATAAGTCAGTGAACGCAACCCAGAAATGATCTTATTTATAAATGACTGTCACAGTCAGTCTTCCAATCCAAGTTTTGTAATAATGTTTACCGTAGCTATATCCACTATGTATGGAATCTGGACGGTATTCTACGGTACGGGGGTTACAGGGAGGCCTGGGAATACCCTGACGTAAACATTCTGGAAGTTAGTACAATCGGAACTACTCGGCCAATTCCGCCTAATCAGCGATCGTGCCTCGGATGTATCTGGTGGAAGGATATGTCTAACCCAAAACGCCTACGCT
>Ga0224511_10004462_pt1 | contig 10593 bp, 5 predicted proteins | sample SF_May12_sed_USG_2_FD_169988 | JGI IMG/M metagenome (GOLD analysis project Ga0224511, IMG submission 169988) | Sediment microbial communities from San Francisco Bay, California, United States - SF_May12_sed_USGS_8_1 | ecosystem: Environmental > Aquatic > Marine > Sediment | place: USA... | reverse complement strand
AATTTATCTCAGAGGAGTCTCATGAAACTAAATAAATACGAATTCAAATCATCCATTTGAGAAAAAAAATATTTTAAATTTTAGATGTGATATATCATTTAGATCTAAGGCTAGATAACTGAACACCTTGAGAGGATGGTCTAATCATTTCCTTCCCCACCCAGTTGTGTCTGTTTAAACCCACTAAACCCTAAATGTGTCTTCCAAGTGGATCAAGCTGATATGAAGTGACGAAAATAAATTACAACATAAGATAACATCAAGTGAAATGCACTAGTTGGTATAACTAACATAAATGTAGATATCAGCATAGATACGAGGTGAAATAGAAATGTATCTTCGGATGACCCCACGACTTTCCTCTGGTCAGAGACTTGATCTTTGACCCCCAAAGTGTGACCTTGACCTTGAATTTTGATGCATCAAGATATGGAGGTGCAAAAGTTCACATGCCGGCAGGTTTAAAGGCTCTAGCACGACATAACAGTTGGGCTGCATACAGCAGGACAGCCGGACAGACAAGGGCAAGTCTAAACGCCTACCACCCGCAAAGTTGTGGGGATATCAAACCTAGTCCAACATCAGTCTGCTGCTAGATACATGGTGAGAGGAAGGACACCTACTTTTGAACATCTCGTCGAGGGCGTCCACCTCGGCTTCGAAGGTTCGGTGAATGGTGTGCTGGCGCTCCGGCTGCATGAAGTTCTTCCTTGAGTAGAAGATATCCTGCAAGCAGGAGAAACATAGAGCTCACATAAACTACTGCCTAGATGACCTTCTATAGTGTGTGTCATAATGGTAGAGATTCAGTTACTCAGTAGAACATCGAGAAGAGGTAGACGATATATAATAATTCATCTTTCATGAAAACTGATGCTGAAATCATTAGAAAGGTTTAGCTAATGATGATCTGACTGCACTTCATGGATAAGCATTGTGACGGCTTGGTGCAAAACTATTGTAACTTCTTACATAGAATGATGTAGTTACAAGAGTTTTTCACCAAGCCCTCGATTTTGGTTGATTCGTGGGTACAAACTATCCTAATCAGCACGTTCCGACTCACAGCGACGCTGTCAAAGCCACACTTCTCTTTGACCAGCTTCAGCAGCGGTTTGATGGCCTTCAGCAGCGTGGTCGTGCCGCACGTCTTCAGGATGAACCGACGCTCTGTCACAAACATGCTGCTCTCGCTGGAAAACACAGGAATTTACGAGATTATCATCAAACATGCTGCACTCAATGGAATACAAGGGAATTGATGAGATTATCATCACACATGCTGCACTCGTTGGAATACAACGGAATTGATAAGATTATCATCAAACATGCTGCTCTCGCCGAAAAGCACAGGAATTTATGAGACTATTATTGAACATGCTGCCCTCGCTGGAAAACACAGGAACTGATGAGATTATCATCAACATGCTGCTTACCCTGCAAAACATGGGAATTGATGAGATTATTATGAAACATGCTGCTCTTGCTTGTAAACACAGGATTTTATTAATGAGATTATCAGCATGTCCCATTGACTGGAATACATTGAACTTATGACACTCAGAGATAAAAATAAAGTTAAAGCCTTCATTGACACACAATGATTATAATCATCAATAATCAAATATCTTGATTGCATGAGCAAACACTGTTTCTATTTCGTTCCTTTTGACTCTATGCCATGTTTATTATCTCATGTACATAGTATATAAATTTCAAAACATTATAAATATTTACTGTGGATGCCATGTTTATTATTTCATGTACATAGTATATAAAATTTCCCAAACATTATAAATATTTGCTGAGGATACATATAACAAAACAAGCCGGTGGCAATAAAGTGTTATAGGTTACACTCGTCATGGTCTTAATGGAGAAGACTTGAAGAGAAGAACAGCTCAAACAACTGCTGATGTGGAACAATTCCCAGGAGACATATAATTTTATATACCTGTGCCATGAATAATCAACAAGGCCTTGACTGCCTTGGGCATGCATGCCTAATGACAAATAAGTTTATCTATTCTCCTAGACAATAATGGATTGTGTCTGATTTAAACACAAACCTATGGACATACCAGGACTTTCACATAATGGTTTACCAATCTTATTTTGTCTTTAAAGATATTAATAGTTAATGTTACAACAAAGCCTTTTCTAGATGGTCTTAATGGTATTTTTTCATTTGGGGGAAAAAATTGTATGAAATACAATCAAAATTCTCCATAACCATACAAGAATGCACATTAAAGTTTCACACTATTGTAAAAAAAAGGTTAAATCATTGACATTTTAACTTGATATCAAGTCGATAACTATGCTCCACATTAATCACTTCCAACATACATTTCTACATGTATGGGTCTTGTATACAAGTATTTACAAGCCAGGTCAAGGTCAATAAAATATTTATTCAGTCCTATTTTCAGAGATTATAAAATAAGTCTTCAATAGTTTCTCAACAGATTAAAACCTACCAGTATGTTTCACTGTAAGGGTAACAGATTGTTTTGGAGTTTCTTTATTTAAAGGAGCTAGAGCACAGAAAATTGGGTTGACAAGTACTTATCTTAAAATATGATTTAGGTAAGAGTCTTAGCAAAGAAATGTGATGTAAAATGGCTGACACTAAAAAAAAATTTTGACTGCATATTTTAAATGATGAAAATGCATGTAATATGAGGTAAATCCTTTTTGTGTTCATGGAATATATTGGAAATGTCCTGGTTTGTGCTCATGTTTCTTCAAAACTAGCACATGGTACCTATTGTTTATGCTCTATTACGCAGTTATTTAGATTTTTAGTGATAGTTTAGATTTTTTTCCCATGTTAATGTCCAAACCGTGCTCTGGTGACTTTAACAGAAGTAGATAGAAAAAATAAAGAAACAGAATCTTGTCTTCAAAGTGATTGCCACCAGTGTCCATTGGTCAAAGGAAAAATTTAAACACCTCAATATGAAGCTAATGAAGACTTTTACAAAATTGATGAGAAATATTCGTGAAGCAGTCATGCATATTTTTATTATGAATAATGTATAAAATCCTCCAACAGTCAAAGAGTGGATGCTGTATTAAGGGTAACAGGACTTGGCTTTAATGTCTTTTTACACATGAACTATTTTATCAAATCCAGTATACAGAAAAGTCATGGGGAATTTTTTTTAAATTCTCAATAAAACACATAATGAATAAAATACCGAATTACTGATTAAATGGAGGTGAAAAATGTCCAAGTGTAATTATAACACCTCACAGCCACATCAGGTCAAACAATGTTTATTTCTGTAACTTGGTTGTTGTTTTTATTTCCTGTAGAAGAATGCAAATATTTCTTTAAACTTGTAACCAAGAAGTGCAGCAAGCTGAAGCCAGTTTTCCCATTCGTCTTGAATCCTGTTCAATAGAGGACATAATGCCTGGCAGTCAGTACATCACCGCAGGCCAATATTTGATTATTGAAACAGACAGGCCGTTCTCCCCAGAGAGCATGGTGGACACTTACAATCTGCTGCAGAAAGGAGTAGACTAGGTATTATGTAAGTCCAGATCTAGGGAACATTCAGCCCTATTACAAGAACGGTAAAACATTATCTTATTATGAATGCTGATGAGTGTTTACAGCCATGAAAAGGAATTATACCAATAATCTCTCAAAGACTATATTGATATATCAATATTGTTGTGTAAAAACGTTACATAGATCAGACGATCGTTGAACAACATAGATACATTATTACAACTAGATCTACAGATTGTAATATTAACTTAATAATTATTATGGTTTCTTTAAGCACAGTATATTCAAATCTTACAGGGTCTCCACTGAGGTCTGGTTGTGTAACACACTTCAAAAGACTTTTTTCGAAAACCTGTTTTTTCTTGTTGTTGATGTGTGTAGGGCATAGCAGTCTACCTTGTGGTACCTTAATATGTCTTTTATCGGTTGGCAATTAATTAAAAATTTGTATTATATTTGTTGATCTCGGAAAAGTTTTAGTAACATTTAACTTATAAATTCCAATTTTAAACTGAGTTGCCCAAATCGATAGAGGACATATTAAGTTACGATAAAATAAGTTTTGATGTTTACACTAAATATGTAGGTAAGTTTAGGTTTTTGAAAACTTTCTTTTTAAGTGTGTTACACGACCAGACCCCAGTGGAGTCTGTTTAAGGTTAAAATACCTTACATGGAAATCAATGTAAAGCTAGGATTTTCCTTATTTTAATGAAATGTATCATAATAAAGAAAATTTATGCTGAGGTTTGTGCTTAATGTCTTTTTTGTCAAAAGCGACCTGTCACAAAATACGACCGTCAAAAAGCAGAGACCGAGATGAAAACAAAATTAAAAGAAAAATTGTAAAAATTAAGAGTCATAGCTGTGAAATGTGTTGGGTGATTTAGATATTATGCCCTGAAACATTTACAATTTTGAATAAATAAAGGGCCATAACTTTGATTTGACTGAATAGAGTTGCTGGTTATCAAACTTGGCAGAGATATAATGCCCATAAATACTTTCCAGTTTTAAGAAGATCATACAACAACTGTTTGAGTAAGAGAGCAAACATCACTGTGCACGCAGGCCACCCGCCGCCAGCCATGGGTGTTCCCAAAATATGACATGTCTATGACGGGCAGATAATAACAAGAGAAAGGCAATAAAATGTTGTGAAAAAACGATTAATGAAAACGCTTGCAACATAGTTCACTATTTGACTGGCATTTTGCATGTATGGGTGATTCATGTTCCAGCTGTGTGTACATACCTGAGGACATAGGCATCCATTTCTGGGGTCACCTCCCTGCTGATCACCTCACACCGAACCTGGCTTAACAGCTTATCCCATTCTGACCTGCAAACACACATCTTTTGTCATCATCTTAGATTGGAAATGGGAAAGCTAGCTGTTTATTTTTCTGAAACACACATTTTTTTTCATCATCTTAGATGTTGTGCAACTTTCCATTTGGGAATTTAAAGGCTGCAAGTTTAAGCATCCAGAAAACATATTATAAAATTTGATTTCATATTTGGAAAAAAGTTATTAATTTCATGTAAAAAGAGTTGTTAGAGTTATACTATTTTCTTTCCAACTAATAATGTCATCGTTATTGTTGCTTGTTTTTGTAATCCTGCACTATGTAATTGACTGCTAAATACCAATCGCCCTCCCTCAGAGTAATCCTTCTTTATTTCATATATATATGTGGATGAGTTGACCAAATTTGCGATGATGTGACCCATGTATGAAAATGTTTGGAGCAGTGATAATTTTTCATTTGAAAGTTTGGGATGAAAAAAGTGTGCATATTCCAAAACAATGGGATTTAAAAAAAAACAATTTCTTAATTGCAGTTTAAACAAAAAATACCAATGATTTGTGGTCGTTTTATTTTATTTTATTTACGATTATAAAAAAAAACTTATGTTGAAAACAATCTGACAGTTGGCATATAAACACCTATGTAGCCAAACTAAATATCGCATTTTGACATTTGACAGTGGAAACATTTGGCATCACGCGATTGTTATTAAAGGGCAGGTGTACATTGCTTTATCAACTTTTTTGTAAATATATAAATCTTTGTTTTGTTTTTGCAAGCCACACACTTAATTACGTGTCTTTTTTATGATTATTATGTTTTTTAATTGTTTACATGGTTGTTCATAATTATTGACATGCTTGTATACCCTCTATTAAATAAATAATGGTGCTGTCCATTTATTTCTATCACAGACATTAAACTGTAATAAAATGAAATATCCACTCATTACTTCTACACTAAAAATGGATAAAAACGATATTCGACGAAAACATTGCATGCATTTGTTTACTTTTTAGCGCACACATTTTGCAAATATTTGTTTTAAAGACAAAATATGCGCAAATCGTGCATAATGCTGACCACAAACTATCTCTGGTTTGGATTGAGTTCACCTGTCACCAGAATTGTGACTTAAGCCTATTGACAACTAAACCATGTGATAGTTTGTGTGATAAATAATTATCAACTTATTCTGCTTATTGAATAACTATTTAATTAAATTACCATTTACTTAAATAACATAAAAAGAAGAAAACCCATTTATGTTTGCCAAAACCGTTTTCAGTGGGTGCGTCTTTAATAATTTAGTCTATCGGTAATGAAGTTTGTGACAACCACTACCACGAAAACATATGACGCATCGAAAAATATTATGAATTCAGCAGAAGAAGAAAATAAACAAAAACAGATGTCGTACCTATCGATAGATCTCAAATCTGGCTTTGACTCTTCATCAGTCGAAGAAAACCACACTTCTAAAAGCTTCTCCGTTCCTTCAAAAAAGTGGTGGTCACCGGCGGTGGCCATGGCTAGTCTCCAAATCAGGTTCACAAACTGGGTCAAGGTTACATATTACTTGAATAATTTATACGGAAAGTTACCGGCTGCGTTACACGCGGTTATCTTACACCATTAGTTATTTTAGAAAATAAATACTTTTGTTAAAAGTTGTGGGTAATGATTCAGACTCAATTCGCCTTTCGATATATTTAATGGTAAAATTTACATTTAAGTCAAGCTTTCTATGGTACATCTTTGTCCCTAGGTCTCTCCTGCGACGTCGACTCGATCTCTGTTGGTCTCCACACCATCTTCGTGGACCGTGATATATAAATATGACACTGCTGCTGACCACAAGGTAGACTTATGTGGTTGAAGCGACATATTGGTCCATTTGTGGACATTTGTGGACATAGGGTGCGTTTATTAATCGATGCACTCGGACATTTCCATTCGGCGTCGGGGTATAACGATGGTTAGTTTCTATAAGTTGCCCATTGTGCAAGATACTGTCCAGAGCGCCAATTGATGTGCACTATACATGACAAACTAGATCCTTTAATGTGCCCGGGGTATAGCACCGATACACGGGAACATTTGTCCTGCGAAGAACTAAAACATATCTCCTTTTTGGTAATTTTAGTTGGATAAGCCATCTGTGGGTAGGCAGTCAAGTGTTCTATCACTGAAGCAAGAGCACATTGTCAACAGCCACATCATGAACCATGCCGAAAAACACAAGATTCTTTATTACATGTATCTCCATCACGGCTTTACAAAGGGCAGATCCTGTGAAAAATAGCAAACAGACTGATGTATTCATCATGGACTTTGCCAAGGCCTTCGACAAGGTACGTATGCCATAGCCTCTTAGCCCACAAACTGGAGCACTACGGCATCAAAGGCAAGACCAACCTGTGGATTCAAGCTTTCCTGAGCAGACGATCCCAAAGGAAGGGGTAACCTCAGATACAGTATCTGTAGAGTTCGGCGTCCCACAGGGCTCAGTCCTTGGCCCCAGTCTGTGTCTTTTCTATATCAACGACATCCTTGAAGGTCTCAACGCAGTCGTCCGACTATTTACAGATGACACCCTGGCCTAACTTGCCATCACCAACAAGTCCCACTGTTCCTCCCTACAAGCTGACCTCGACAAACTAGCTGTCTGGAAGGAGAAAAGGAAAATGTCGTTTCACCCAGACAAGTGCCAATTCTCACCATCTCTAAGAAAAGAAACCCCATCCCCACAACTACACTCTTCATGGCCACACACTAGAGTACGTCACATCAGCTAAGTATACCTCGGTTGCACCCTAAATGGCCACCTAGACTTGGGCCAACATGCACAAAACATCTGCAACAAAACCAACCATTAGCTTCCTACGAAGATACATAAATATGTCTCTACTTCCACCAAAAAAAAAACAACCTACAAAGCACATGTCCAGCGTCACAGACATGCTTGCAGATCTGCAATGGAAGTCACTTCAAGAACGTCACAAAGGAGGCCAGACTAATCATGCTCTACAAAGTCACCAACAACAAGATCGCTCTAGACAACTCCCAACACATCCCTCTCAACTCCACATCTACTAGAAATACACACGACCTCTCATGTACATGTACAAGATCCCCTACTGCCGCACCCAATACCATCAACAGTCCTTCTTCCCACGCACCATCAAAGACTGGAACAGCCTCCCGCCGGACGCTTTGTCAGCCGGGACAGTTGAGTCATTCCGTACCCATATGTCCCAACCATTTATCTAAAAACTTTCGTCTGTTTTTGACCTCCACTGTATATATTTCTCACTATATACTCTTTCTTTACTTCTTGCATTTAACCTGGCAGTAAACTTCAGTTAGTTGAAGGTGGCCAGTAACCCGGAAGAAGAAGAAGAATAACTTTATACTGCCGAAAGTCTATACTAACTACATAAGGTAAGCACATGTCATGAACACTGACAATTTCAGACGAATAAAGTTATTTCTGAGATTTTTAATAAAAACATAAAATAACTAATCTAACTAACACTTCCCGTTTGGTGGTTCATTTAGGCTACAAATAGACTTGGGTTTGATTCATAATTACGGGTCTGCAATAAATGTACCGTAATTGCTGACCTCCTGTACCAAGTGTACAGGTTCAGGTCGGCAGCTCGATCTTTCTTCACCGGTCACTAAATGATGCACAACCAACATAAATCATCCTTTTGCAGTCGAACTAATGTTTTGTGTACATAAGTAGATCTATCTTATTTAAATGTTCAGGTGTAATAAATCAAGTAAAAAATGTCTAGAAATTAACATATAAATTTCATTTTTATTTAAGAAGTAATTCTAAATGAAGGCCAATTAACCCCACATACATGTATATGTACCTACACAGTTGTTGTAGTTTCATCATAATAAAGTCATTAAAAGATCCGATATAGTACAGGCAACACGTACGTAGCATGGATATTGACGTTGCAGTGGGGACATATTATAGCTAGTTTAGTATTTTGCATATTACCTGATTATGATATAGTTTAGAACCCTGGCATTCAAATACCATACAAATAAAATTGAATTTAGTTTATTCTTATTTATTTGAGGTTGGTTGCATAAAATTATAAATTATTAGTCACCTACTGCTGATTATATTAGAAAAAGATCTTATTTTCTTCATGGAGGCATCTTGAAGATGATGTTGTGTACACTACTTTTCACCATTTTTACTCTCTTATTGGTAATTGAGCAAAATCTGGTTTAGATATGCATGGTTATTTCCCCTTGTTCGCAAACTCATTCATATCCTTAACCACCTGACTGCTGTAGAGAATACACATATTTGTATGTTAGTGATAATGTGTAGTCGTTTTAGATTGATTTGAAGTGATTGAAATTATTTTTATGCTCCCAGAAAATTTTAGGGGAGCATATAGTCGCCGCCTTGTCCGTCCGCCCGTCCGTCCGTACGTCCCATTCGTGTCCGGCCCATAACTTCGTTATTTGAAGTCGGATTTCAAAATTATTTTACAGAAATGACCACCATGTTGAGACGACGTGTCGCGCGCAACATTTGGGTCCCTAGCTTGAAGGTCAAGGTCACAGAGCGACCTTGCAGCAAAATCGTGTCCGGCCCATAATTTTGTTATTTGAAGTCGCATTTCGAAAATATTTCACAGAAATAATTACCATATTGAGACGGCGTGTCACGCGCAACATTTGGGTCGCTACCTTGAAGATCAAGGTCACAGCATGAACTTGCAGCAAAATTGTGTTCGGGCCATAACTTCGTTATTTGAAGTCGGATTTCGAAACCATTTCACAGAAATGATCACAATATTGAAACGCCGTGTCGGGTGCAAGATTTGGGTCGCTACCTTGAAGGTCGAGGTCACAGCATGACCTTGCAGCAAAATGGTGTCCGGCCCATAACTTTGTTATTTGAAGTCAGATTTTACAATTATTTTACATAATTGATCACCATATTGACACGAAGTCTCGCGCAACATTTGGGTCGCTAGCTTGAAGGTCAAGGTCACAGCAAGACCTAACAGCAAAATCGTTTCCGGCCCATCACCATATTGAGACGGCGTGTCGCGCGCAACATTTGGATCCCTTCCTTGAAGGTCAAGATCACAGCATGACCTTTCAGCATAATCGTGTCCGGCCCATAACTTTGTTATTTGAAGTCCTATTAAAAAACTATTTCACAAAAATGTTCATCATGTTGAGACGACGTGTCGCGCACAACATTTGGGTCGCTACCTTGAAGGTCAAGGTCACTAGCAAAATAACTTCCGGCCCATAATTTTGTGATTTAAAGTCGAATATTACAACTATTTCTTAAGAATAATCACCATATTGAGACAATGTGTCGCATGAAACATTTGGGTTGCTACATTGAAGGCCAAGGTCACAACATGACATTGTAGCAAAATTGTGTCTGGCCCAAAACTTTGTTATTTGAAGTCGAATTTTACAACTACTTTTGACAAACTACTTCTCTGTGTCCAATACCTATTCGGGAAGCATTACCCGGTTCCGACCGGCTCTTGTTATATACAGATATGTTGTAACTAATAACATACACACTGCCATATCAGTACTGCAAAGTGTTAATAAGAAATCTTACGTTAATTAAATGTATACTTTTTAAAGTTTCTTGTTGTTGAGTATAGTTGACGTACGGCATGCGCCATATAAACACAAATAATACAAATAACGCGTGTGCATTGAGAAATCGTAAGTTTAAATTGGCTGTTG
>Ga0224511_10004461_pt1 | contig 10593 bp, 3 predicted proteins | sample SF_May12_sed_USG_2_FD_169988 | JGI IMG/M metagenome (GOLD analysis project Ga0224511, IMG submission 169988) | Sediment microbial communities from San Francisco Bay, California, United States - SF_May12_sed_USGS_8_1 | ecosystem: Environmental > Aquatic > Marine > Sediment | place: USA... | reverse complement strand
AACGTTAAAATGAACAGACAATCTGAAATAGCATGTGGGGTCGACCCCATATGCAAAATAAACCCCACATGTACTAAATAGACATAAGAAATGCCCCACAACGTCTCTCTCCTAAGAGCGGACGGACAGACGGACGGACGGACGGAGGGTAAACCTATAGTCCCCTCCGGTGTAAACACCGGTAGGGGACTAATTATCTTCTAAATGACATAAGTAAAGTCATAATTGAAAAATCATCCTTTGGAGACTTTTTTAAGGTTTTCTCTGAAGGAAAGACTTTGAATAAGTTGTTTTATATTAACAAACATGATAAATCAAATATATTATTCTTATAATTACACATTATCATCAGTATCATGAATAGTGTTGTTTTCTGTCAAAGCAGAGTTATAAGAAACATATCCTACACAGTGAGGTCTCATTGCTGATGTTTTCAAATAGGATGTTGAGGGTCTGAAGCAGTTGGACACAGATGAATCGCCCAAACTTCTGACGCATGTAGCGCAGGAAAAATGTCAGCATATTCTTTTCCAGGAAGAAACTGCAATGTTGAAGCAGAAATGTCATACAATGATGAAGATAATGATGATGGTGGTGATGGTAGTTGTGGTGATGGTGATGATGATGATGATGACGAAGATGATGATGACAACATATCCAACAAAAGAAGAACGATTTACATTTAATTATATAGATATTTAAGTTACTTGTCATTTATTAGAAAATTAAAAAACAAAAACAATTATGAAATCATCTTGTAAAATGTCATAATAATTATGAAAACAGCCGCCTACTCAAAGACACTGCTGTCATTTTGGTCCCCCCAGATGAGAATCTCAGTTGTGGACCTCAGCGTTTCTACCAGCAGCACTCGGTTCTGCTCGGTTACTGTTTGGTTTTTGCACAACACATTGTACAAATACCTGCAAACATATTCATTTGTTTTATTCTCTGCAAGTACTTCAAAAATTGGTTGTGTGTTTCAACCAAAATTGAAAGACGATCAGTGGGAAAAACAGGTGATGTTTTATATTGAATTTTTATAAAAAAGAAAATACAAAATGTAGTAAGAATTTATGGAAATAATTAGTCCATATATAATCAAATACGTTTTACTTATTTATTAGCATTTATAATGATAAGTATTCTTTTCAGAACAAAGAAGGACGATAAATTGATATTCTAACTCTCCTCATGTTGCTCATGTGACAATGTTGTGAACCCTGCTCAGGCTGTTGTTGACATTTGCATGGGTGGGTTTTTATGATTAATACTCACTTCAACTGTTCCAACGAGTGTGGATTTTTTGGTTTCGAAGAGAAACCAGGGAGCCAGCCTTTCCCTTTATTAAACATTATTTATTTCTTTACGTAAACAGCCTCAACAAGCGTTTATTTACAAATTATGGATTTTGACAGATCGCCATGTTGGGGATGGTCTAAATTTATTCCGATTCGGTTTTCCGAAGTTTAAACTGCGGAAACCACTGAACATGTTTTTCATCACATCTTACACATATGAGAGCGAAAAATATGCGCAAATTTCTTTTATTGTGCTGCAGCTTAGGTCATAAAAATCATACACGAAATATATTGTATTATTTACCGTTAGATGTATGTACGAATATGTAGAAATATTTATTAACAAACATTTATGCCTATTCATTGTGTAATTATCTGTATTTTAAATTGTGTAAGACATCGGAAAATAAAATTTAGCCAGTGTTTAATTCAGTAACTGGCGATTAAAATTAAAAGACACACTTTTCTTTTATTTAGTGACGGCCATTTTATTTGTGCTTGCGTCCTTCATGTTGAAATAATGTTGTTGTTTTTCTCTCCAGTTTTGCGAATAAAAATATAAGTACTGACCCGTCGTTAGAGGGCGCGCCCCGGGACACCCTATCACGTATTGATTGTGCATAATTTGTTAACATTTTATTGTTACAGAAGTAAACGTGAAACGCCGGATAGAACGTTGGAAACCTAACAAGCAAACACAAAAAACTAACGCTCTGCATCAACTTGAAGGGAATTTTGTTCGGGTGTGACATTTTAGTGAAGGGGATTTTGTCCGGAAGGGATTTGTCTGTAATTTATCGCCAGCGTGTTTGTTGGAAACAGAGGCGGCATGCGCTCTACTTTCAGAACTTTGTGAATATAAATTGGAATGTGCAAATAAGAGACAAGCACTTTTGTTATACACGAATGTGTTTATATTTTACTGTTCTGTACACATTTTGACATTTTATAGTTAATAAAACTAAAACATGAACTAATGAAATCGAACAAGTGAAAAGCATTTACAATTGTTGACAGTGTAATTATACTGTAAGTTATTTTTAACATGTTTTAAATTTGGTTTATAAATCAAACGCGAGCGAAGCGAAAACAAATGAAGAAATTTAGCGTTTGGGGCATAAAAACGTCGTGAGGTCCGCGACCGTTAGAGAGAGGGGTCGCCCCCCTAGTGTTTTAAACAATAAAGTGTGATAAAAGTGTTGTTTTGTTTTGTACATGTAGTAAAACAAACACATTGCTCTCTAATTTTAATCACATGACATACTGTATAATTATACTTTAAGATTGGCGTCACCAATATCGAAATGCTTCTGACGCCGCTGCCGCCTGTTACCTCATCGATTTAAACAAACATATTAGAGGGTGAACCCCTCCTACTTTTTGGTACGCAGTATTTATTAGGTTAGACCGTAGGCAGAACGCACAATCTTGTTATTCGTAAGCAGACTTCAAAATGTACATTAAAATCTCACATTTTTGTATGAAGTCAAAACACTCATGAGGCCGTACGCATTACACAAGCTCAAAATAAAGCAGTTCGCAAAGGGGGTTGTACCCTCACTTGTAAGTTGTTCAAATCATGCCCCTGTGATCAAGACTGGCCCCGCAATATTACATTGAATTATATTGTTATTACGGTAATCTTCCAATGCAGCTTCTTCTCCTAAACCGCTTGGTCCAAATTGATATAACTACCAGGAATGATCATTGAGTGATCCTCCAGCAAAATTGTTAAAATAGCTTTATACTACACAGTACAAATAAACAAAATGAAACTTTTAGAGTGATCGATCACTATAATTTATATAATTGTTTAAAAAATACAAAAATAATATGCAAGTAACCTTTTTTTAATTTTATTATAATAAAAAAACTATATACAACCATTTTCAAAAATATTTTCCTTTTTTTTCAATTTTTAAAGTCTAGCGTTTTAGTGTAAACTTTTTTATAAAAACAATTTTCAAAGTCAAAATTCAAATAAAAATGTATCCAATGAAGTCCAGCTTTTGTTTGTAAAACAATAAATTGTAAAAGTCTAAAATATTTGGCACTAAAATTGAGTTTGCACTAAGGATGTTTTGGAACTGTTGTTGATATCTACTCTTCTCTCTGGATCAGCCTTTTGGTAGAGGGGGTAGAGATCAGGCTCTTGGTAGAGCGGGCAGAGGTCTGGCTCTTGGCAGAGCGAGCAGAGGCAGGGTGGGCAGAGGTCTGGCTCTTGGCAGAGCGGAAAGAGGTCTGGCTCTTGGCAGAGCGGAAAGAGGTCTGGCTCTTGGCAAAGTGGGCAGAGGTCTGGCTCTGAATGGAGCAGGCAGATCTAAAACAGACAAAATATATTAAAAATTGAGGCAAAATGAATGTGATGACATGTTACATACATGTAACTTTAAGAGGACAACATTTCTGATTTGTTAAAGGTACATGTAGTACTCTTTCAAATAAATTTTATACATAAAATTAAAATAAAGTTCAATTATCAATATAAAGTAAAGGAATGATATCTTAAGGACTATAATGACCAATTCTACAATCCCATTTATTTAGCAAGTTTACCTGTCAGACTTTGGAGTCATGGTGACAGTAGAGGAGCTGGCTCCCAGCCTGGCACTTCTGATGCGCTCAATGTGGCTGGCAGTGGCAGGTCGTGACAGCTGGGCACCAGCGCTGGCATGTGATTTGGCAGAGGCAGGTCTAGATGGTGGCCCTGGCTCAGAGGCAGAGCTGAGGCTTGAAACCTGACAAACAGCCCTGGCGTAGGACTTAGCAGAGCCTGGTCTAGATGGTGGTTTAGGCGCAAAGGTTGAGCCAGGTCGGGACAGTTGGCCACCAATGCTGGCATCAGACTTGGCAGAGGCAGGTCTAGATGGTGGTTTAGGCTCAAAGGTTGAGCCAGGTCGGGACAGCTGGCCACCAATGCTGGCATCAGACTTGGCAGAGGCAGGTCTAGATGGTGGTTTAGGCTCAAAGGTCGAGCCAGGGCGTGAAACCTGGTCAACAGCGCTGGCATCAGACTCAGCAGAGGCAGGTCTTGATGGTTTGACAGAGCCGCTGGCAGAAAGTTTGCGCACACTTCTTCTTGATCTAGTTGACCTTGCAGAGATCGGGTCAGCCATGCTCTTAGCAGATGGTGGTCTAGGCACAAATGGAGATGTTAGAGGAGATGCTTTGTCAATGCTTGTAGCAGATCTCTTTGCAGAAAGCTTGTGCACACTGTTTCTAGAGGAAGTCCTTGCAGTCACAGGCTCAGCCATGCTCTCGGCAGAGGAAGGCTTAGTAGGAGGGCCTGGTTCAAAGGCTGATATTAGGCAGGTGGCAGGGTCACCGCTAGTAGCGGAGGGCTGGTGCATGTTTGTGCTAAATGCAGAGACAGGACGAGATCCATGTTCAGAGCTTGTAGCAGAGGCCTTTGCTGTAGGCTGACAAGCACTTGTTCTAGATCTTGACCTTACGTCTGACTCTTCAGGTCTACATGAAGCAGGCCTAGATTTTGATCTTGGCTTGAAGGCAGAAGCTGGACGTGAGGCCTGGTCAAGGTCGGACACAGTGACAGAAGGTTGATGGACACTTGTCCTGGATGTTGATCTGGCAGTTGTTGGCATGCTCTCTGCAGAAGTAGCCCTATGCTCAACAGCAGATGTATGTCGCGAGGCCTCGTCACAGCTTGAGGCAGATGGCTGGCGCTCACTTGATATTGACCTGGCAGTTGTTGGCTCAACCATGCTTTCAGCAGATAGAGGCCTGGATAGAGGGCTTGGCTCACAGGCAGATGTAGGGCAAGAATCAGGGCCACAGCCTGTGGCATATGTCTTTGCAGAAAGCTTGCGCCCAGTGGAAGGCCTGGCAGTCCCAGCAGGATCAGTCGTGCTCTCAGCAGTGGAAGGTCTATATGGTGGGCTTCTCTCATAGGCAGCAGTTGAACCACAAAAAGAGTCACATCTGGTGACAGATGACTTGGCAGAAGGCTGGTGCACACTTGGCCTAGATGTTGATCTGGCAGTCTCAGACACACTCTCAGCAGAGGAAGGTCTGGATGGGGTCCTTGGCTCATGAAGTGTGTCCTGTCTTGATGATCGTTTAGAGCTGCTGCTGCTGCTGCTACTGCTGCATCGTGATTCTCCAATGGTGGATTGGGAGATGTTATCGTCACCGGTACTTGCCTGAGGAGGGTCATGGTAGGCTGGTGAGGCCTGGGACCCGCCATGGTAGGCTTCCATTGGAGGGTCAACGTGGGCAGCAGGGGTGTCATCAGCAGACAGGGGCACAGTATCCTGGGAGGCATTCACTGTAGATGTAGGCAGGACGTCTGCACCTGGCTCTGGTTTCAACTCCAGGCAATCAACATCACGAACAACAGATTCTACGCTTTTCTTTGAGCGAGCAGTGATGTGGTCAGATATGGCTGAGCTTGTTCTTGCTGTATCGCATTCAGACTTCTTGTCCTCATTCACAGGAGTGCTTGCAATTTGCAGTCTAGGGCTGCAGTCATGGTCTTCATCCTCACTGTAGAGGTTTTCATCCTTTCCCATAGCTGTGCCACCATGAGCAGACATCTTAGAGACTGCTCTTGCACTGTCACATAGCGATCTTTTCTCATCCTTGGTATATTGGCATGGGCTTGCAGCTCGCTCTGGCGCAAACTCCAGGTCATCAAGGTCCGGCACTAGTGAGGTGACACTTTTCTTTGGTGGAGCAGCATGGTGGTCAGCCCTGGCACAAGGAGATTCAGCATCTGGGCATGGTTTATTAGATTCCTGTGATGCAAACTCGAGGTCCTCGAGATCAGGCACATGGGACTCCACACCTTGCTTCACCATGGCAGCATCATGGACTGATGTCGTCCAAGCCGCGCTATCTGTAGCGCAAGGAGATGGGTCAAGATTTCTCTTGTCTTCATTCACAGGAGGACATGCTGCTTCCAGTTGTGGTGTAGCTTCGTGATCTTCATCCTCACTGTATATCTCTTCATCCTTCTTTACAGCTGCAGCTGGCAAGGTTCTAGGCTTTTTCTTCACCTTCTTTTCCGCAAGCATTCTGCTAGCTTTCGAAGATTTTGCATCAAGGCTTGAAGGTTTCCTCTTAGAACCAGACTTGTTGGCCTCAGCAGTGGCAGACTGGAACCTATCAGCTCTGGTTCTCCTCTCCCCTTCAAACTCCATGGGCACAATGGCAGCACTCTTGCAGGCCCGGTGGCCGGGGGTATCTGGAGGTTTACAGGCGGGAGGTCTCGGATTGATTGCCGGCAGGGGCTGGAACTTCTTCCCCAGCTCAGCAGGTCCCTTGGGGTCGGCCATGATGTCAAAGGCTCCCACCTTCATCTGCTTGGACTTTTTGGTATGCCTGATCTTGATCTTACCAGCCCTGTAAGTTGAAGAAGTATGTGTTCAAAAAAATGTGATTTATAATGAAATTTAAATAAATGTATGAATTGTTTATTACCAATAGTAGAAACCTTAAATACACATTGATATTTAACATACATCATTTCATTCACAAGTATATTTACATTAAAATATTTGAACCATGTGCAAAACAAACCATTACTTAAGCAAAATGATAAAACAAATGTTCATCTCACCTCTGCTTTTTGCCGAGCTCAGTGCGACTCCCGGGGCCAGAGGTAGCACCAAGAGGCATCAGGCGAGCGGCATAGGGGTTCTTGTACACGTGGTTCAGCTGCTGTTGCAGGGCATACTGCTCACTGGAAGTCAAGGAGAAAACAGTTTTTTTATTCTAAAGTCCTTAATCTTAACTGTTCGCACAAAAACTTACTGATAGATAACTTACTTGAAGATGCTATGCTTTTTGACCAGACTTGTTTACATCTTACTTTTTTACCATATTTATGCAGTGAATCCTACTCCCGTAATCATCTGAAACTACCAAATATAGTTATCTATGCCTGTTAAAATATTACAGAAAAATTGGGCTTTGTGGATGTTTTGACCCATTATGTTGAAACAGTTAAATGGCTTGACTTCATTCGACACCTTCAGTTGTCTCGGTGGCCGAGGTTCCATTCCTAGCTCTGGCAAGGATTTTTATGATTGCTTTTTTGTTTTGTTGTTCTTGTGTTTTTATTTTTTGTCCAAAAATCATTAACATAAAATTGTGCAACTCCTTTGCCTTTGGCAATGTTAATTTATTTAGTACACGTTAAAACATACTACAAAAAATGTGACCAAATATAAGGGTATCAAGATACAGACCTAGCATCTTTAAATGTATTTATTTAATTTCAAAAAGCCCCTTTGTTATGTTTTTGTCAACTTGTACATTCGTGTTATATCCCAAGTTTTAATTTACAAAATTGTTTACAATATTTGCTTTTAATAATGATAAATTTTTTTATCATAATTGAATTAAAACAATTACCAGATCTCAGCCTGGAGCTGGTGGAGCTTGTCTTTTTCATCGGGAGTCATGTAGGACTCTGGGTCGTTCATCAGCCTCCGCGCTTCGTGGCGCATGAAATGCAGGCGCCGCTGAACAACTTCTGGATCGCAGTGACTGCTGTATGGCCCAGCTGATATGCCAATAGAGATTTATTAGTTTCAAAGCAACTTAATGATACAAGATTATTTTATCAAGCAATGATCTTTATACACATAAATTATGTCTTGCTTTAAAAACATCACAGAACTCATTTTTAAGAATAACTGAAATGAATGGCTGCATACCAGAAGCTCTTGGGGAGGTTGGCTTGCTGGCATAGCCAGTGTCGATGCCACGCACTGGGGCATGCTCCCTCACAGATGACCTGCCTGCAACCTTGGTGGGCTTCTTCCTAAGTTCCCTCTTCTTGGCCTCTAACTTCAGTGCACGGGCCTCTTTGCGGGCGTTTCTCTTAGCTAAAAATTGTAAGTTAATTTAGTATACTTAATTACTTTTAGGAATTGTATTTCATAGTTTTTAATTATTAATTCATTATTACAGTGTCTTGTTTATTTAAAATAAATTATAAAAGGAAAAATAAATCAAATAAGATGTCATCTTTGTATGGTTTAAATTACTTCCTTAACATTTTTCTTTATTACCATTCATAGGAAAACAAACAGCATACCGCTGATCTCCTCAGGAGTCAAGAACTTGAAGGTCTCAGGTTGAGAAGACTTTTTCTCCTCAGGCTTCTCCTTCTTAGGCTTGTTCTCGGCTGCAGCCTGGCGCTTGCGGAACCGAGCTGCCTTCTTGGCAGTGATGCGATCTGAATCAAGTATAGAATAGTAATATGTTACATGTATGTTTTCTGCTACTGTATATTATGTTTTAATGTAGTTATTATCTAGATAGATCTAATGAAAAAATGAACATGCAAAAGTAAAACAAGTAGACATCAAAGAATCAATTCTTTCATTTTTTACCATTATATAACATCAACCCCATCACAAGCACCATCATTATTCCCACTTGTCATCTTATTAAAAACCTTATTATTTTATCAATCAGCAGCAATGCAATAATTATTGTAATATATTTTCCATATCTAACCCTAGTAGAAAAACATTTGATTTTTTGTGAACAATTCATATAAACAATGACAATGTCTACATACTGTGTTTGATCTCCAAGGGGGTGAGTGGCTTGATGATAGTCGCCTCACATGCATCAAGGTAATCCCCTGCGAAGTACTGCACAATGTCGGCCTTCAGTGCAATGGAGTCAAAGGAAACGCTGGTGGTTTCCTGAGGAGCGGGGCGGGGAGGCGGGGGTGCCTCGTACCCGTAGGGCTCAAGCAGGGACGCAAAGGTCGATTTGCGGCAGTTTCTAGATGCTAGAATTCAGAAATCAATAAAGTAGTAGTAGTAGTTTCTAGATGCTAGAATTCAGAAATCATTAAATGTGATTTAGGCAACTGTTACTGATTAAATTTAAGGGTATTTCTATAAATTATTGACAGGCACAGTTCTTACGGATAAAACTTATTATAAATATAAATATACCTAAAAAATAATGTAGACAAAGGCATTTCTTACAGATTTATGAGATAGTTTATATTGTTAATATTTAATTAAACAGATATTTCTGAATATTTTTGAACATATCATTTAGCATAAGCATTTTGGTTGCTAAGGGAACATTTAGAGTCAACTAGATCTACTGCAATACACATCAATATCATAAGGCATTGCACAAGATTGGCGATTCTAAGATACATGTATGCATGTAAATTGGAATTTAAAAACCTGGTTTATTTGGAACTTATAAGTTATATCTCAACTTTCTGTGTTCACTGTGTTGCTAAGGCAAACACAAACTTGTCTAGGCCTAGACAAAATAATTAATGATTGAACATTTTACGATAAAACAACATCAAAGTTAACTCTCTATTTAAACACTTTCATTAAAGCTGTAATTAATAAACTATATGAAATACTGAGTTTCAATAAACTTAAGATTGCGTTGCTATGGAAGGCATAGATGGGGAACAGGGGGTATTTCAACTTCCTTATTTATTTTTTAATAATCTATCAAAATTAATATAATAAATTAATGATATAAAAGTATAAAACGTTGTTTAAATACCTTGATTGAGCATTGGTTTGGTCGTTTTCGGTTAAAAGCCGGTTTTTTTTTTAAGTTTTGGCGCTTAAAAAAATTGCGTCTTCTATCAACAAGAGTTGAGACAAGACTGACGGATCAGAGGAGAGCGCTCGTAGAAACGGTGAGTTCGCGTTGAAATAGTACCAATAAATTACACAGAACATAGGTACATTTGTTTACAATGGTTGTATATATACGACATTTTTCAGTTTAATTTAAAATACAATATTTATTTACTACATTTAACAAGGAAATACATAAAACCAAAACATTGCATTGTAAACAGTATAAATTAATGCGACTAGAACTATTTTTAAGTTTGTAGCTATTTTTATCAAACTGCCCGCAGCAGTTACTTCCCCTTATATCAGACAGTTAAAGTAGCATACATGTAGGCCCGTATGTGCGTAATGTAACCGGTGCGAGGAATATGTTTTTAATTGAAACTTAATTACCGGTAGATCATTTCAAAATAATCAAATTCGAAACATATAACTAGATCTATTAGATCTAAATCAACTCTTGTGTAAAGGTGTTATGTCAGTATACTTTTATATTAAGCTATCTGTTGTTGTTTTTTAAAGAAAAAAATATAATAAGGGCTGTTCCAGGAAAAAAGGTGTTGGGGGGTGGAACGGAACTTGAAAATGGGGGTACCACCAACACAATTTTATCTTTTTTAACCCCCCAACCAACACAATTTGAATGTGTCAAAGACCCACCACCACCTTATTTTTATTACAATTTATAC
>Ga0224511_10004460_pt1 | contig 10594 bp, 10 predicted proteins | sample SF_May12_sed_USG_2_FD_169988 | JGI IMG/M metagenome (GOLD analysis project Ga0224511, IMG submission 169988) | Sediment microbial communities from San Francisco Bay, California, United States - SF_May12_sed_USGS_8_1 | ecosystem: Environmental > Aquatic > Marine > Sediment | place: USA... | reverse complement strand
GAGAAAAGAACGCGTATCAAAAAGTCGAGTCAAGAGTCGACCGATCGTCGGTGTACTTGGGGGGAGCAAGTCCGATTTCCCTATCCTCGAAAAGGCTGGTGCGATATTGGCCGAATTCGCAATCCCCTATGAACTCCTTGTGGTCTCGGCCCATCGAACTCCTGACCGATTGTTTGAATATGCCGAGACGGCGCCTCGTCGCGGGATAGAAGTCATTATTGCCGGAGCGGGTGGGGCGGCCCATCTACCAGGGATGTTGGCGGCCAAGACGCACCTGCCTGTCATCGGTGTGCCGATACCAACGGAGAATCTGCGTGGGCTTGATTCTTTATTGTCTATCGTGCAAATGCCCAGAGGAATCCCGGTGGCGACGGTCGCGATCGGAGGGGCTGAGAATGCAGGGCTGTTGGCCGCTCAGATTCTAGCCGGGCGGTATCCTGACGTGGCCCGGCTGATCAAACTGTATCGGTCGGCACAAACCCAAGCGGTGCTGAATTCACCGGAAGCGACGGGAGGCTCGGGTGAATCTCTGCAATGAGGGGGTGGCCGTCCAGCCGTGACCTACCCAATCCTGGAACCTGGGTCCATTCTCGGCGTCCTGGGTGGTGGACAACTGGGGGCCATGTTTTCCAGGGCCGCGCGGCGAATGGGTTACCCTGTAGCCGTGTGGGATCCCGATCGGGATGCCCCCGCTCATCATTCGGCTGACCACTCGTTTGTGGCGCCATTTTCCGATCAGGAGACTCGCGAACAATTCGTCAAAACGATTCACGCCGCCACATTCGAGTGGGAAAATGTCCCGGCCGAACTCTGTGAGTGGATCGGACAGTCACACAGGGTCAGGCCATCCGGCGCCGTGCTGCGAACCATTCAGGATCGGATCGAACAAAAAGAGTTTCTGCGGCATAACCGTCTTCCGGTTTCACCCTTTGCATCTGGCGACACACCGCACCAACTGACCGAAGCCGTGAAAGCCGTCGGCCTGCCGGCCGTCTGCAAGACGGCTCGGTCCGGTTATGATGGAAAAGGGCAATGGGTGATCCGCAGGCCGTCCGATATCGAGGATGTTATACAACAGTTGCAAGCAGGGGCCGGATCTTCTAGCAGATGGATTCTTGAACAGTTTGTCGAGTTCGAACGTGAACTGTCCGTGCTGGTGATTCGCGGAGAAGACGGTGAATGCCGGATGTTTCCTGTGGTGCAAAACATCCATCAAAGCGGTATCCTGCGCATGACGCAAGCACCTGCTCCTATTCCATCCATTCTCGCCAAGAAAGCAGTGGACCTTGCCGGTCAGGCGATCGCTGCACTGAAGGGAGTCGGGGTATTCTGTATCGAAATGTTCCAGGTTTCGGACGAGCTCTTCATCAATGAAATTGCTCCCCGTCCGCATAATTCCGGGCATTACACCTTGGATGCCTGTACGGTGTCACAATTTGAACAGCAGGTCCGTGTGCTCTGCGGCTTACCGCTCGGGGAGGTCAGGTTATTATCTCCCGCGGCGATGGTGAATCTGATCGGAGAAGAGGTACGATTTGTAACATCGGGGCAGGGGTGCAGAGATCTTGCCGCCATACCGGGAGCCCTCCTCCATCTCTACGGAAAGCGGCTTGTACGACCGGGAAGAAAGATGGGACATGTGACGTTTCTCGCCGAGAGAGGCGAGGAGACGGTTGCGCGGGCGCAGTGGCTGATGCAGCATATTGCGGCAGGCTGACGCACGTGCTCTCCTCTACCACTGCCGTGAACGGTGCGGCGCAAAGAACGGCACGTCAGGCCGTTTGAAGAGTCCGATCAAGGTCATCCCCGCGACAAAGCCTCCGATATGTGCAAAGAAGGCGACCCCGCCTCCGTTGGCGCCGGCACTCATCCCGCCGCTGATCAATTGTGTGACGAACCACATACCCAATACGAGACCGGCTGCCACTCGTGTAATCCCGAATACCGGCATAAGGACCAGGACATGGGCGCGCGGGAACAAGAGAAGGTATGCCCCGAGTACAGCGGAAATGGCGCCGCTGGCCCCGACCATAGGAATGTGGGACGAAGGATCGGTCAGCGCATGCGAGAGCGCAGCGAGAATACCGCAGAGGACGTAAAAGAGCACGAATTTCCCGTGACCCATGACATCTTCAATGTTGTTCCCAAAGATCCAGAGGTACAGCATGTTTCCCAAGGGATGCATCCAGCCGGCATGCAGAAACATGCTGGTCAGTAACGTCATGCCGGCGGGAACCGCCGCGGGAATTTCCTCAGGAAGGGACGTATGGCCAAAGATAAGAGCCGGGATGGCGCCGTATTGAAAGACGAAGGTTTCTTCCGACGGTGTCGGGAGCGACTCCTGATAGACGTAGATCACAATGCAGAGAACGATAAAGGCGAGCGTCACAACGGGGAACCGCTCCGTGGGGTTGTCATCGTGAAGAGGGATCATGTGATGCCCCCTTAGCCATGGCTCCTGTGGCCGGCTGCCAGGCGTGGCAGAGACGGATTGTTGGGGACGGATCCATCCGGCTCGAGGGCAACGGAAAATCCCGCGGCATGGGTATGGCCCCCTCCGCCGAATGACGCGGCGATTGTGCCGACGTCCGTGCCGTCCGCACGGGACCGCATGCTGAAATAGCGGCGGCCATCACGGTCGTGCCAGATCACGCAAAAGGGGTAATGGGGGGAGAGTTGTTCGCCGATTTGGCTCGTCAAGACCGCGCTCTGAACGGCGGGAATCGTTTTGCCTTGGAATTCAACCAAGACGGCATGTGCCGCCAGCTTGCTGACCAATTCATGCTCATATCGCAGGATCGCGCGGCCTTCCTGCTCAAGTGCCGACTGGGTCAGGCGATCCCACTGGTGAAAATCAAACGGATATGAAGCCAGGGCGGCATTGATCTCGCGGCTGTTCGGCAACGCCCATGTCCATAGGTCTTTATCTTGGATAAATTGGAGCAGCCAGGGTGCCGGGGTGCCATGGGCCCATTCCCACCCGAGTACGGCGCCTGATTTGGCCTGGTCGAAATAGGCGCAAGCAAGCCCGTCCAGCGCCTTTTCCGATGTTATGTGATGGTCGAGAATGAGCAATTCCTTGGTTTCGGCGATCATCGTTTCAAGAATCGAACGGGCATAACTGAAATCGACGATCACGACACGCTGTCCCTTGAGGCCTGACGGCGGAGGAGCGCCGTGTTTGACGGGAACGAAACGCGCATCGGGAAACCGCTTCCAGATAGCCCAGGCGGCGCCGAACCCATCCGAGCATTCGGCATGGTAGAGCACGACATCAGGAGCATGCTGAAAACGGGGTGAATAGGGCGACTCAGTCATAGATCTCCGGAGAGCATAGCATGACCTGTGGGCGGACAAAAGAGCGTTCTTTTGTCGAGACGGTCGGTTCGGTGAGTGCCTTGGCTTGCGCGATGGCCGCTACAGCTTGTTGAGATGGTCGATGAGTTGGCGGAGCCGACCGGCGCTGCGCCGGTTAAAATGAAAGACCAAGCGCGGCAAGTTTCGTAACGCCGGTTCGTCCATCTCTTCCTCCAAGGGGCCTCGTAACTCAAATCGGCCGCCGGCCAGCAGATCCCCGAATTGCTGTTCAAGACATGCCAGTTGCTCGGCGGAGATGGAAGTCTGCAGCCTCATGGCCAGTTGCCGCCCGACATACCGGATGGAGTGGTATCGGCGATAGAATCGCAGGATATGGGTGACCGCCTCCTCGGCCGAATGCACGATGGTAAAGAGGGTCAGGTCCTCTTCGTTGATCAGATTCCGTTCCAGCAACTGCTTGGTAATGAAGGCCTTCCAATCGTTCCAATAGTCGCATCCCGGTGCCTGGAGGCAGACAATCGGTTGGGGATCGCTCTTGCCGGTTTGAGCCAACGTCAGAATCTCGAATCCTTCGTCGTGGGTGCCAAACCCTCCAGGGAAGAGCGCGATGGCGTTGGCTTCCTTTTGGAACATCAATTTGCGGGTGAAGAAATATTTAAACGTGATTAGCTTCGGATCATCGGCAATCGTCGTGTTGGGACCTTGCTCGAACGGCAACATGATGTTGACGCCGAAACTGTGCTCGCGACCGGCCCCCTCTTGGGCGGCGCGCATGATACCGTCTGCGCCCCCTGTAATGACCATGAATCCTTCCTGGACGATGGCCTGTGCGAACCGATGTGCCAATTGATAGTTGGGATCATCAGGAAGGGTTCGTGCCGAGCCGAAGATACTGACCTTATATCGGTCGCGATAATCCCGAAATACGCTGAACGCATGGCGCAGTTCCTTGACCGCCCGGTTCACAATTTTGACATCGAGCAAATCGAGGCGCGAGTCGTGGAGTTTGAGCAGGCAGGCCAACAGCTCCTTCATTAGAGCAGCATGCAGGTCGTCTTCCGGAGCGTCGAGCAATGCGCTGATCTGTTGAAGGACCTCGTCTTTCGGTCGCATGGATCGCTGACGAGTCGGCTGTAATTTGCTGGGTACGTTCATATGTCTCCTTCGGATTTGAAAGGGCGTGAAAATTCTATCAATGGATCGGAGGTTGGTCAAAGAGAATGCATTGTTGGCACAGTTCCGGTATCACGCTATGCGCGTACGTATCCGGATCCGCTCGCCCGAGCGTGCCAAAGAATTTAACCTCACGTCTGTGAGGGCTAGGTTGGATTGGCGGAAGCGGCCTCATGCTGCATCGTCCAAGTCTTGATTCTGGACTGGTCTGCAGGGGAGAGCGCGGTGAATTGAATATCAATGGTTGCCGATGATGTCCGAGACGGATCGCCGGACGTATCGGACCGATGATAGTTCGATAAGATTCTGCCTTGAGCGGTCAGTGGACTTGCAAGGCCTGGAAGAGCAAATGTCACGATTACCGAAGTTTCCGGCAGCAATGAGGCTTGAGATTCCAGCAGGGCGCCGACATGGCTCAATTGGAGGATGATGCCTCGGTGCTCTGCCGTTGATCGGTCTCCGTCCACGACGCTGATCGCCGCCGGGATATGTGTGAGGCGCTGTTTGGGCGACATGATGAGATCCCGGGCGGTGAGCACTCCGACCGGTTGTTCCTGCTTCGTGACGATCAGGATAGGCATGCCGCTGGTCATCATGAGGGCGGAAGCCTCATCGATCATGCGGTCGTATTCGATGAACTGCACGGGTCTGGTCATGATCGTGCGCACTTCGATATCATCCGGTTCAAGGCCCTGGGCGACCACCTTCTTCACGATGTCGGTCGGAGTCATGAGTCCGAAACAGGCCTCCTCATCTTTCACGAGCAGGCAGGGCATTCGTTCCCGTTCCAAGAGTAATGCCGCCTCGGTGACGGAGATATCGCCAGGGATCTGAACCACACCCGGTGTCATCATGTGTGCTACAACTTTGTTTCGGTGATCGACGGTGTTCGGCGGGTCTTCATGCTTACTTGACATCGACGTGCCCGGTCCTTTTCTTTCGAGAAATCCGGGCCTCTGGATCCCGCAGCGCATGGGAAGTATAGCAGAAAGTTCCGGCCTCACATGATCCGGTGAAACCCTTGTCATTCAAGGGTTTCACGGCATACACTAGGGCCGATTGCTGAGCGCCGATCAGGAGATTCGTATGGCTGTCGTCGACCCGGTGGCGGCGGAATTTGCTCGTCGCCTTGAACAGGTTCCGGTTCATGGGCTGGGTCTCTCCGTTGACGTGTACTCTCCGGACTTACGTAGCTTGCTTGGAGCGCTACGCAAACGTCAAGTCCTTCCGTCCTATCTTGAAATCTTTCGTGCCGCCTCGACGGCGTTGGATGTCGTTCGGCGGCAGGTCGGCGACTGCTTGTTGACCTATCATGGGGAGGGGCTGTGGTTGAGTCAGCCGGAAACCGTCGGTGATCCAGTGTTTGCGCGGGAAATTCAGGAGGTGGCAGGGCATCTCCGGACACTGGAGAGCGCCTGGTTGAATCACGAATGCGCGACAAAATACGTGGCCGGCCATGCATATGGAACCTATCTCCCGCCGCTCTATACGGAGTCCAGCGCAGCGGTGGTGGCCGAAAACACCTTGATAATGCAAGCGCTTCTGGACGGCCATTGCCGGCTCGCAACCGGTGCCACGCCGTTGGTGCTGCTTGAAATGCCTCCCTTGACCTATTTTGTGGCTGGTACGCTGGCCATTCCTGAGTTTTTCCGTCTTGTCACCCGCATGGCTCCTTGCGGACTCGTGCTGGATATCGGCCATCTGTGGACCGTCTATCGCTATTCAGGGGCCTGGCGGACGGGCTCGCTTATGCAGTTCGTCGACGATTTTCTGGATGAATTCCCAATGGATCGTGTTGTGGAAATTCATGTTGCGGGGCTGGCGATCCATGAGTCAAGCTTGGCCGATCCGTCTGCTCTTGTAGGAGCCAAGGCAAGTGAGGGGATTCCGGCTTGGACCGATGCCCATGCGGCCGCGATTCCGCCGGTGTTGTTCGAGATTCTGGATAGGGTGCTGGGGCACCCTCGCCTTACCGCGCTTCGGGGGCTTGCGTTGGAGGTTGATACAAAACCGATTCCTCTGATCGTCGATGAATTTTCAGGATTTGCCGAACGCTATGCCTGGGTCATATCGCAAATGAAGCACGTCGGGACGGTGCTTCAAGAAGGAGGAGTCTTGCCGCTTCCAAGGCCCCCGATTCCGATTGCCCTCAGGCAGGCGCTCGAAGCAGACTATGATCGGTATGCCCGTGTGGTGACAGGCCAAGTTGAACCGGAAGGATCGGAGTGGTGTCACCCCACAGCCTGCACCGATGATCTCGACATCTATCGGTCGGTCTATCTCCCGTACGAGATTCTCACCTGGGGTGGCGAGATACACACCATGTTTCCGGACACATGCGGCCGGCTTGTTGCCAAGGGCGTGTCGCTGTTACGATTTGTTTCCTTCTGGTTTTGTCGGCCGCAGCCGGTGTCCGGTCCTTACGATTTCTTTCTGGTGAAGATCTCGCGGTTTTTGGACTTCGTCCGTGAAGTCGCACCGGAATTGATCGGAGTCTCGGAACGGGAGGCCGAGGCCCTTCGTCAAGACTACGACCTGGCCAATGAGTTGCCTCTGCAGGCAGCGGGTGAATGAATATGAATTTTTGGCAGGACCTTCCCCGCCCGATCATCGGTCTTTCCCCCATGGATGGCGTTACCGATGCGAGTTTTCGCTCCATCGTGGCGCAGCAGGGGAAACCGGACGTGACATTCACGGAATTTACTCACGTCCATGATGTCTGTCGTGGTCCCGAGGTATTTTTGGAGCCCCTGATCTATAGCGACATCGAGCGTCCGATGGTGGCGCAACTCTACGGGAACGATCCTTCGTTGTTTTATCAGGCCGCCCATGCGGTCTGTGAATTGGGATTCGACGGCTTGGACATCAACATGGGCTGCCCGTCGAAAAGTGTGGCGGCATCCGGGTCGGGAGCCGGTCTCATCAGGACTCCTGAGTTGGCCCGTGCCATCCTGCAGGCGGCCAAGCGCGGGATCGAAGATTGGGCGAGCGGCAATACGCTGGAACAGGCCGGTTTTACGCCTGCCAGGGTGGCGGCATTTCAGCGGCTCAATCAGGAGCGTGGCGGTGACCATCGGGCTATCCGCCGAAGTCTGCCGCTTTCCGTAAAAACCAGGATTGGCTATGACTCGGTGACGGTGGAAGACTGGATGGAGCAGTTGATGCGGGAGCATCCGGCCGTGATTTCTCTCCATGGCCGGACGCTCAGGCAGATGTACCGAGGGGTTGCGGATTGGGCGTCCATCGCGCGCGCAGCTGCTGTGGTGAAGGGGACGGGGACGGGGACGGGGACGGGGACGGAGACGCTCTTGTTCGGCAACGGCGATATTCATAGTCTGTCAGAGGCGATGGCGCGTGTCCGCGAGACCGGTGTCGATGGGGTGCTGGTGGGGCGGGCGGTGTTGGGAGCCCCATGGTTTTTCCGCTCAAAGGAACAGGCTCGCGAGTTGGCACGGGGAATCAATGGGTCTGAGGTCGAGTTGCGTCCCGAAGATGTTCCGCTTGATCAGCGGTTTACCGTTTTGCTGGATCATGCCCGCCAGTTTCAAGCGCTCTGCGGACAAAAGCGGTTTTACCGGATGCGGAAGCATTTAGGCTGGTATTGCAAAGGATTTTCGCATGCCGCCGCATTGCGATCGAGGATGGTGCAGGTTTCGTCGTTCAGTGAGCTCGAAGCCGTTCTCGACGATTTTCGAGCGCTCCGGGTGACCGACTCGGTCGTGGCCGAACCAAACGACGATTTGGATATGCCGGTGTCACGATGCGGGTAGTGCTGGCTTCCACCTCACCGCGCCGAAAGGAACTGCTCGCACTGTTGGGAGTGCCGTTCGACGTCTGCCCGCCCACGTTTCTCGAACAGCCGATTCCAGGTCTCTCGCCTCGTGAACAGGTCGCCCGCTTCGCACTCGAAAAGGCTCGATCCGTGGCTTGCCTGCGGCCCGAAGATATTGTGCTGGGAAGTGATACGGTGATCGAGTCGCACGGCCGTGTTCTAGGGAAGCCGCTTGATCTTGCCGATGCGCGTACGATGCTGACGAGCCTGGCCGGTGAATCCCATGACGTGCATACAGCCGTGGCGCTGTGTGCCGGATCACAGGCGATCGAAGTCGTCGAAGTGGTGACGGCTGCGGTGTCTATGAAAGCCGATACCGGCGGGGCGGTCGAACGGTATCTTGAGACCGGCGAATCCTTGGGAAAGGCCGGGGCCTATTCGATTCAAGGACAGGGTGGGGATTTGATCGAGAAAATAGAAGGGGATTTTACGGCGGTGGTGGGGTTGCCGTTGCGAGTGACGGCCCGCCTCTTAGCCGCAGGAGGATACCCTGTCGTCTCACAGGATGTTGAGGACCTGTATCGACGAAAACCCTATCCGAATTGGAATCGATTCGGAGGCTAATTGCATCAGGTGGGCGGTTCCCCTACAATGTGCCCGCGCATGAGGCAGCATTGAATTGAGAAGGAAGGTGTCATGGACGTACGGACAAAAAAAGTAATGTGCGGGGTCGTCGGCTTCATCGGAGTCATAGCGATGGGAGCGGGGACCTCCTCGGCGATCGATGTGAAACTGTCCATCGAAGAAGCGCGCAAAGCTCTGGAAGCCGGTCGTGCTCCGATGGAAAAAGCGGATGCGCCGGAGGATGTAAAGAAGGTGCTGCAGCAGGCATCGCTGGCCACCCGTGTGGGAGCGGATCCCGAGAAAGATCCATGCGGCGCCAGTGCGATTCTCCGCACCAAGCGGTATCGGCTGGAGGCGTTCGGCCGCCAGGAGGCGGTGGAATCCAAGAAGCGAAAGCTCGATGTGCGCATGCCCGATGAGTTCATGAAGAAAGTGATAGACATGCCCAATATGGAAGTCGAGGTGCAACTCTGCGGCGAGGATGAGTATTTCGCCGAAGGGGCCATCATCGAACTCCAACAAGGATCGAAGCGAATCAAGCCGGTCGATATCGGGAAGGCCGAACGGGGGAGGAAGAACGAAGGCGACGGCCCGGCGTTTCGCTCACGCTTTACGGCGCTCTTCGCGTACGAGCAGTTTGACCCGACCGCCAAGTCGGTCTTTGTCGTCAACTTTCAAGACGGCCAAGAGGCACGCATCCCCGCCGATTTCTCCAAGGTGAGGTAGGTTTCGGCCCAACGGCACTATTAAGTACCTCTCCGTTCGTCCTGAAGCGCTGGACGGATGAGCGGAGAGTGTTCTCCAAACCTGACGCCCCCGTATCCCTATTCAGTCGTTCATTTTAAGTTGATTTCATACTGTCAAAGACGGGTCGATTTCCTTGTGGAAAAGAGATATCTGAGAGGAGAAGAGAAGATTTGCCATGTTATTCGGTTCGTTCAAGCCACTGCAGAATTCCCTCAGGAGGATTAGGGGACTCCCACGGGTGACTCGTGAATGAGACATAGATGAGGGCGTCAATCTGTTCACTGCCAGAAAGCGTCTCCGGTAACACCGGACCTCTATTCCCAGAGTTTCGTCCACATGGTCCCAGGTCAATGACTAGCAGTTCTCCAGACTCGTCCTTTACACGTATCTCATAAGCGACTCCTGCTCCACACGTGGTCCGGTGTGGGGCCTGAGTAATTGTTTGCACGACTCCTCTGATGCGTACGATGCGGAACTGATAGTGTCCGGGGTCAGACAAAATTGCTTGAATGGATGTGACGGAATATGAGTGCAAGGAAGGTGGTTTTGATCGAGGAGTGAGTTGTGCCGGGCTGACGCTTGCGGTCGCAACCGACAGGAGGACTATCAATGCGGGGATGGCGGATTGCATCAGGGGGAGCATGGTTAAAGTATAGCGCATCCTCATCAAGGGAGATCTTGCTGACAGGATGCTTTCCGTTTGAGGAGGTAGACTGGTACAGGCCATCATCTTTGGCGATTTGCTGCAAACGGCGACCGTCCATTCTGGCCCTCCAGAAATACAGAGAGGCCGACACCGTAGTCTGTTAGGAGCAGATTTCCCCTATTTCAATGTGAATAGTACAAAAATGGTATCGGTCTGTCTCTTATGGTAGAGAGGTCTGATTGAGGGCAGATAGCGTTTTGCCGATGCATGGACATCCGACTCACTCCATGCGGCACGGTTCCACTCAAACTGCA
>Ga0224511_10004459_pt1 | contig 10594 bp, 2 predicted proteins | sample SF_May12_sed_USG_2_FD_169988 | JGI IMG/M metagenome (GOLD analysis project Ga0224511, IMG submission 169988) | Sediment microbial communities from San Francisco Bay, California, United States - SF_May12_sed_USGS_8_1 | ecosystem: Environmental > Aquatic > Marine > Sediment | place: USA... | reverse complement strand
GCGTGAAACCGATCGCTACATGTAGCGATATTTCACGTTCACGCACAGCATTCACGGACGAGGAACAAAAATAAGAAGACCTCTTTCTATGCGAGAGGCAACAGGGAACTTAATTAAATCCATCACAAATACCCTGTACTGTATCAACGGTCTCTAAAATAATACAGGGACACAGCCATTGAAGACAGGTGTTTCTGGATATAGGTGACTCACTCAACATTTCTGGGTACACTTAAAATCAAATATTTCCAGTTGCAAAACAATGTTAATTTTAGTTCGTGTTGCTTTTGCAAGTATGCGTATGACAGTTCTGTTGTTATTACAAAAGTCCACTATTAACATATTATGCCATTACAAATGACTTTACACATTATTGTTATGCATGTATGCATGTACATTCTATACAAAGCGATGACTTGACTACGTATGAGTAACTGTAAAACTACCTGGAGTTGTCAAGCGTATTTATAATATACTTTATAAATGAGGTTCCTTTGCATGATAAACGGTGACAAACACAATACTATTTCTTAACTTTTCCACTAAGTTGAGGTTAGTCCAAAAGGTTCCTCTCTTCTTGAAAATATAACGTATTCACCATCTATAATTTCGTTTGTGCTTGCGTACTTGGATATAAGCAAAACCACACATAAGAGTAAGAAACTGCGACAATTTATAATGACATGTTTTCTTAATAACGAAAAGGACAATACAATAATTGTTTTCACGCTAACCGGATGAATGGAATAGTGTGAACGTGAAAACTCACACCTCGCGTTCACGTTTCACGCTCACGCTAAACGTTCACGTCGCGCTCCCGTATGAATGGAATACCGGCCTAATTGCACTATTTCGGTAAGAAATGTTCATTTGATGAGGTTGTTGTGTGGGATTTGAGGCAGTATAACAAGTATCGAGTCAGAGTGACATTATTCGCACCCATGAAATCTCCCACGCTCACACGCACACCAGCCGTATGTACGCTAAACTGATGAGAATAATATAACATAAACTAGTGATCTTTATCAGCATTCGTGTACTAAACAAACTTTGTAATATTGAACATTTCTTAAGATCACAGACCTCTACCGACTACCTCAACTAAAATGCTGAAACATAAGTGTGTTTGTAAATTTAATGCCATTGTTAAGTTGACACATTTTATCCATCAGTATTTTGTTTACAATAAACAGTTTAATACACTGTAGTCTGAAACATACGAGTGGCACTCCCCTTTTGGTACACAGTATTTGAGGGGCCTCTTACTCGTGTGGATCATACAGGTTGAGGTGCCTGCATGCTGTACCTCCCAACAACCCATCTTAGACGTCCATTCCTTTTGGGAACGCTTTGTCGTTTCCATGCTTTGCGACCTGCATGTGGGTTATGTCTTTAGGTCCAACTATGTATTGGTTATGGTTTCAAGCTCTTTTATAACCATTTTACTCTTAATTTAAGTATTAATACTTTACTTAATATTTAGGAAAATTCATAACTTGTTTCTCTTCTCTTCCTCTCACTTAAAGCATCAGAACAGGTAGTGGGGTCGTGCCTGGCCCAATAATATGGGCTACCGTAGCAACTCCCCTGTGACATGGTGGCACTTCAGACATTGGTACTGCCACAGTGACAATACCCGCCATCCGTGTCTTGGGGTCAGTAGTACTCAGTATAGTTTATTGTGTTATACTCTCTAAATATTTCTAGATTAATTATTAATATGAGAAAAGGGAAGTCCTAAGGAAACATAGGGAAAAAGCAGCCTCGGTTATAATGAAGCTGTTCAAATGAAAATGATTTTTTTTAATCCACTGAAGCACCCTAGCCCATGAGCGGCCTACACAACCTGTTTAAATGCAGGTTGCCATACTTGGCTTCATTTTTCTGTAGTGTCATGATTTTGCCATGATCTTTCTCAAATATTCAATGTAAATACTTATTTATAATCACATGTTTGATTGCACATTTGCAACGTGTATCTATGTATTACACATGTTGTTATTATGCATATGCGTATAAACTTTAGTATTGCATCATAATGTTAAGGAAGTTAGTTATATTCCGGAAATCGTAAACAATGAGAAATGCACTGTTCAACGCAAATCTTATAAACGTTTATATGATTTAAGCATCTTTCGGGACACGCGATGCATTTAGATACCTTTTATTTAAAACATCAGCAAATGAGAGCAATTGCAGGACAACTTGTTACACAATCAATCCAATAACTATACTCACCTATTGTTTTGTAGATAAACTGCGTCTAAACAATAATAGCAATTGCAGAAATTAGTTATCGTTGTTGATCAGTTTAGGCGTATGACGCATTACTGAAACACTAATTTGCAGCAATACAGACGAATTACAAACCTAGTAACATTTAAAACTATGGTATTATAAGATAAATCACCATGTCGTTTTCTACAATTTTTTACTATTTTAATAGAATTTATACATGTATAATTTCTGTAACTTTGTTTAAGGACTACACGGTTAAAAAGTTAAATTAAAAATCGAACATATTTTTTTGGGTGAATTTATTGAATTATACGACAAACTTATGCATTTTTCATTTGACGACGCCAATTCTGTGTTTGTTTCAAGCATAAACAGGTGAACATTAATAAAAGTAGGACTGGTTGAAAGGCAGTGTGATGCAGGAAAGTTGTGACAGCAGGTATATCTCTTCAACACTGTAATAATCCTTAGACTTAAGCAATGTTTTTGTTTAATGCAAACGTTTTAGAAACACTTCCCGAATATTGACATGTAAAGAAAATACGCTTTTTGTAATTGCTTAACTTTTTAATTGTGTTTGTAGCTTGTAAAGGGTACACTATGGCAACCAATTATTCCATTAATAACGCTTTTAACAGCACTTCAGTCAGAACCCCGCAGCATCGTTGTATGCATTTATTTGGTATAATAAAATGAATGACACTTCTGGACAAAATAATAGAAAAGTCGTTACCCGCGTGTGTCGTGTTCTGGTCTTCCTATGTCAGGGATTGCATGTTGTTTACATTTTACGTAAAATAGATTTCCGCTCCATGTGATAGGGGGCGTCAGTACTACCTTTATCTTTTTTAGTAACATTGATGAACAGCTACAACAAAATCGAGGTTTTTTCCCTACATTTGTGTATGTCGTATTTGCTTACTGAGGATTTCCCTATTTCTCGGATTGAAGGACAAGGGCCTGTTTGGGTAAAAATGGCCAAAATGACCCACATGTGGTTTATTTGATAAATAAACATATACCTATCTGATTTCAACTCTTTTTATTGGAAGCACATCAGTGTAGTTGTCATGGCAACCGCACAACTAAACAACAGTTAAATATAGATGAAAACCAAAAAAAAAAACATGTATTTGAACAGATAAACATATCTCATACAGTGATTTTTATTTTTTAATTTAATAATTAAATATTATATAAGTCTTACTAGTTTTTGATGTAACTTGTACATATAGTATGCTTTTAATGTGTGTTGCCATGGCTACAATGTCCGTTTTTACATAATTCAGATATAATAAAACATGATTCATTAAATGTTTTGTCATAAAGTTTTCACATTAATAGTTTTATGCTAATGTCCTTTCTTACATGTTTTCATTTTATAGACAAAAGTGTGTGAGGCTGCTGTTTTCTCGTGCAGGCTATGCTTCCAGAGGGCTTTCCCGTTCATCAGTTTAATATTACTTACTACAGCTGGTGTTTAGTGCCTGTGTGGTGGCTGCAAAAAGTCGCCCCGTACTACATCATTGTTAAGTCATATTTTTCTGGTCCTCATGGATCATGGAGTGTTAATGTATGTTGTTTACATTTGAAAATGGAGTTTTGCTCATGCGCTAGGGGCGTCAGTGGCGTGGCATCATTCATTACTACTGATGAACAGCTTTAATAAAACCGAGGCTGCTGTTTTCTCGTGCAGGCTATGTATCATGAGGGCTTTCCCTTTCATAAGTTTAATTATATCAAAATGGTTACCTTGGCAACATAATTTCTCAATCCTATATATTTGATATTACTATTTGAAAAATCAAAAACCAGATTGATTTATGACTGTTGGATTAATGTTATCAATCCACCATGCAAGTTTTACATAACATATTTACAATTTGTTTTCCATACATAAGGCCAGACATTTTTTAATTTTCTTCTTTTGAGAAATGGAAAAAAAAATATTTAAAATTTAGATTTTTTTATTGCCGACCGTATGAATATTGTGCCGAATCTGAAAAAAAAAACACGAAACAAACTGAGTAAGAAACTATATTTTAGTATGCAAATAACGCTCTCAGTGAGACAAAAGCCTTGAATCCCAACTTTGACTATACTTACATATTCTTAAATGTCACGACGTCTTTAAATTAGCGTAACACGGTAAACGTCGTAAAATTGGACGTTTTTAGACTGAATCGTATTTGGATTAGTATTGGACGCCAAGACATTTAGACAAACTATATTTTTGTGTTATTAGGATTTTTTTATTCTTTTTTTTTTAGACAAACTATATTTTTGTGTTTTTAGGATTTTTCTTTTTTCTTTATTTTATTGATAATTTCTTAACGAATTCCCCAAGAAATATTGAGTTACCGCCTTGGTACGGTCAATGACTTTCATTGGGAGTTTAAACCAGTTTTTAGCTATTATATACTAGCAAACCACACACTTTCTCAACATTTTTTGGAGAAGAAAAAGAAAGAAATAACACTTAATGCCCCTCCACCATTCTTCAAATGGCGGGGGCATAAAAATGCATTTAATCTCTCCAACCAGGCCTATGTTTCAATAAATACAATTATCTCATTTTCTTGGTGCTGGTACAATAATTACACGTAGCTTAATAAATATTTCAGTTACCCTACAGTTACATACAAATTAACAAAATATTAATACTGTTACATAGAAGTACATTTGTAGTTAGATATGTACACAACATTGCGTTCACTGAACTTCACTCGACTCTACTGCATACACTGTTCAACAGTTTGGAGTATACTTTCATGGAACTCTTGCGATATGCAACGTTTATCTGTGGGCTTTGGGGCTGACACAACAGTTAAGATACTATTGACGTGAACTTGTTGCCAGTGGGCCTTGATTCACATGCACTTAGCCAGAAAGTATAGGCTTTGCGCTGAACATCATCGGGGATAGCATCTTTCTTTAATTTGCGGTCTATTAGTTTAAATGCTGATCCTTCCGATGTAAGAATTGGAGTTCTGAGTTTTTTAACACCATACATTTTTTCGCGTTGAAACTCCGTTTGTTAGAAAGTTTTACCTTGCAGCTCACGTTCTCCCCGCTTACAGATGCAACGACAGCATTTCTGAACGTTAGCGTGGTATTGTCTCTGGCTGTTTTGATTTGACATAGAATATCCCTAACATTCTTTAAAACCTGTTTTCCCAAATCCGCCTCTTCATCTTCGTGTGCAAGTATTTTCATTTCTTTAATGTTGTAACTGTCGGTGATTTCTTTTTTTCAAGAAGTGAAATGAGGGTAGCCACTTTCTTCTTCGGTTACCTCGGCAAAGTATTATTTACCTTTTCTAAGGCTCTCATTTTCTGAACACGACTTTAAATTTAAAGGGCGTCAAACAATGAGTGTCATAAATGTTACATTATTCCCTGTGTTTTAACGCGCTCGGAAGCCGCTTTCTTTTTTTTTTCTTTTTCCTTCTGTTCCTCTGATACGTTGAGTTATATTTAGAACTACATTTGTATATTCGTTTGATTTAAACTTATTTATTTAAGGTCGATTGCGAAACAAGTTATCCCAACTTATATAAATCACTCTGGACCTCTCATTCCGGATGGTATCCATCTCTTTTTTTTTAACGAGGTTTGAGAGGAGAGTGAAGCCAGACCTGTCCTTATATGCTGAGCGCCAAGCAAGGAAGCATCTGGTACCATTTTTATAACGTCTTTGGTATGACGCGGTCGGGGATCGAACCCACGACCTCCCGCTCACGGGGCGAAGGCTCTAACCACTGAGTCACCGCTGCGGTAATATTCGTTTGGGGCAACATCTTTATTTTGTTGTATTGTGCTTTAACTGACTGACATACTTTTTTGTCAATGTCAACGCCTTTATCAAGAAATTCAGCATTTCATGAGTAAAATGAATGTGCATTTTTTCATATTAATATTTCGGTAATCGGACAATGGAAACATGTTGAAAACTTTCGAAGAACTTATACAGTTGCGACAAAGATATTCATATTTTACCAAACATTGACATTGAAAAGTAATCAAAATGATATAGTTATTTTTAATGTTTGTATAGGTAGACACATTAAAAAAATGTTAGCGAAAAGTACAGACAATGTGCATTTTGTACTTATATTCACATAAAGAAAACATTAATGAAAAATACCTGTTGTTGTGATTTCTTCTTGTCTTTTTCAATTTTTACTCATATTGTATGCAGTGTTACACTTTCCGCCATTTTCTTCCGTCTTGTTTACCTTCGGATTTTGACGTCAGATCCGTTTGAAAAACGTCGTCAGTACGCGCCATTATTTATTTGACGTCTTACATTTCGTCCCGTTTTTTTATTTCCAGAATGAAAAAATATATAAGCGAGATACGGCGACCGTCGGGAAGACAATGTAACGCGTTACACCATATTTTTCGGTCATCGCACGCCATTAACAAAGGATTTTCAGATATAAATTTGATTTAAATATTTGAAAGTTTTATATCTTATTATTCCAACAAGAATTTGCTTTAAGTACATACCAACTCGTTTAATATTCGTTGGAAATTGTTTAATCAGTCGATGTTTTTGTCATTTGTTTTATCAACTTTTTTATAATTTGACGACGTCGTGACGCTCAATCATATATAGTTCAGTATTTTTGCTTCAATGTGTTTTGTAGAAATGGAACTTTGCTTTTTTGTACTTTTTTCTTAAGATGCTTTGTGGTTTGTAAAACTAAAAATGGAATATTTTTCACCTTTTTTTTCTTTTCTTTTTTGACCTACCGTATGCAATTTTTAAAACAGAATCTTGTAAGACATAAAATTAAAACAGTATGGCCTAACAAAGGATCATGAATATCGACTGTGAAATAGAACAAAACAGGCGATATCAACTTCAGATCTCAAACATAATCACCGAGTCATACTCGGATTCAGTCTGTGGAAGCTGGGAAGCATTGTCAACATGGCGAGCCCAATCACGCACACACCACATTCACATATCTATGTCTAGCATATCCTAAAAACCACAGGACATATGCTATATGGCTGCACATCCCTACAACCCGGGCCCCTGCACAGCACATGCAAAACCAGGACTGGACGGCAGCTTCACTGAATATGAGCTAAAGCTCATACTGCTTCGAAGAGGTGTGCCGGCTTTGGATCTTGACCCGGACCAGACCATCGTCCTATGAATGGATAAAGATTCTGCATACACTCCCCAAGAGCTCCTGGATGTAGTAGGGGCTCAGCTTGACTGGTACACTCCGAATGTGATGGTGCGCAGGTCATCTTCATTCATTCTAGGGAACGATTCAAGGGCCATCGAGTCAACAGACATCCAGCAAACCTGCATCCTCTGGAGATTGGAAATCGCTATGAATTGATGGAGTTCATTGGCCTGTGTGGCTAGCTCCAATATTTGGCCAGTCTGGTCTGTTCCTCTGTCTGTGTTTCAAGGGGTGGGAGGTACCTGTTGAAACAACTTTGATTTACTGATTGTATTAGGCAGTTAGTTGAAATAGCTAAATGTGTAATTAAAACATCAATGTGTTAAAAAACAGTCAATCATTGAGACTTTTAAAGCATAAACATCAATTAAATAATTATTTAACAATAACACACGCCTGTTGCACAGTGCACAAATGATCCTGATGTAGTCTCCGATGATCTGTGAGTTGGTCTAGGTACTTCCAACGCTTGATCCTCGCTTTGGCACTCTCAACTACCCAGCGGATCTGAAGTAAATAATTAGAACATGTTCGGTAGTAGTAGTGATTGGTGTTCATTTAATTTTAGCGGCATTTTATCATCATTTCATAATAATTAAACAATCACAAACAATGACAAAGTATTTTCTACCTTTCAAACCATGACTAGATATATTCTGCTCACCAGGATCAATTAAAAATAAATCGAAAATAAGCAACTAAAATGTTGCTAAAGACGCGACTGACAGAAGACTTCCTGGAAACAAGTTGGCGTTGGTATAAAAACCGAATTCATATTGGGACTAAATAAATTCATCCGATTTCTTTACAGTCACGTGTTCTTTATGGTTTGATTTTCAGTATAAACGTAGTCCTTTTATTTCATAGAGCTTGATGTTCTGAAAACTTTGACTGACATAATTATGTGTTTTCCCATGCTCCTATTAGTTTCGGTAATTACTGATGACTATAGTGTTTATGGTTTGCATCCAATTTTTAACAGTTGTTTTTCTTTACTATAAATACTCTGCCGATTTCTACCCCTTTGAAATTTACGAAGCATGTAGAACACGTTGATTAAGTATATATTTTAAATTTTATGGTGGTATGCATTTGTGGAGTATAGTATTTTTTAATTTGAAACAGCTGTTTTCGACCAAAAACGGCGATTCCAGTGATTCCGGTGCATTTTAACACCGAATATATCATAAACAAAACGCATAATTGGCGAGTTTCGTTTATTTTGTGTAACATTAAGAACAACTATATAAAATAAATAAACAAAACTCAACTTCTGTAAATAATTGAAAATCCATAAAATTATAGGCCAATTTCACCCCTATCCGACCCTTGCACTTGTGTGTTTTCAATTTTAAGTTGAAAGAGAATCACCTAATTCCACACAAATCATGCTGATATAGACTTTTAAATTATGTTGTATGTGATTAAACTTTCTACCTAATTTGTTACGTCTGCATCAGATATTATGATTTAAAAATACATGAGTATTTGATAACGTTCGAAAGAAACAAGCATAATTATATAAGTTTCTCTTTATTGTTGTTAAAAATATTTTATGATATAAATTACGCATTATGAACAACATATTTACCACATCGTGTGGATAGCAACGAATAAATTGTTTACGAAGAGTTTATCATGACTCTTATTATAGTTTTCGAAGAATCTAATTTAATAAGTTTATATTACAGTGAAATGTGTTTTGTATTTAGTGTTAACTGAAAACAGCAATTGAAACTTACAATTGTACATGATTTCTTGTAACGAGGGGAAAACGGGAAAATGCCATATTTACTCATTTTTTTACCACATCTATTACTTACTCCACGAGACAATAAACATTCATGCTCATGCTAGGACAACAAAAGTGAAATTAATAATGCCATTGTTATGACCATACAGGTAACTAGTACAAAAAAACATACAGCGCTAAGTCTGTAAGTGTTCTAGACATATTTCCATTTCGTAATAAAAATGTGAAATCTATTTTACTGCGTTGACCTTGTACACATTTAAGTTAAGCAACATCTTATATTTTTTATAAACTGCCTTATGTGCTAACTTAAATTTAAAAAAAAAATTTCACGCATGTTTGAGGACTCTCATCTATAGTTTAACTGCGTTTGTATTTGCAATTCGTAGTCAAAGTATATACCATGAGGTCCATGACCTAGTTTCCTTATATATAGAGAAAGAATTCCTTTTTCTTAGAAAACATTCAATTAACATAATAATGGTGGCCATTTTCATATCTATGGCTTCTTCGGAGGGTCCAAAAAGACACATAATGCATCATTTTAATAGAAACAATCGAGCAATAGCAATTTATAAGAAATACGGATGTTTTGTATGCAAATCAAGTAGTATATATTTGCTTTTATATATAATCAGTTAAGGTGGCTCTTGTACATTGAATGTTTAAATAGTGTCAGTTAATGGAACTCATGGTTGGTTGTAATTATCCCCATTAAGTGTTTATACGTGTATATGTGTTTCTAAAAGAATAAAACACGATTGTACAAAACATAAAGGTCTTATGGGATGCCTAACTAGGGCATTAACTGTTTTAACGATTGTTGGGTGTGGTGAAAGCTTATTTGTTCGACCTCATTGGAATTAGTACGATCGTATCACTGGTTGGATTGCTTTAAACTGACAGTTCATGGTAATTTATCCTCGAATCCTAGAATTAGAAATAATAAAGCTGTAAGTGTTTAACAAGTGCCTTGTTAAAAGTGTTAATGGACATTATTGTTCTTTTTCTTCTCCAGAAAATGTTGAGAAAGTGTGAGGTTTGCTGCAGCGGAAAACTGGTTTAAACCCCCATGTTATTCATTGACCGTACCAAGGCGATTATTCAACATTTTGAAGAATATAAATGGAGGAGATGTTCAAGGAAAAAATGTTGTAAACAATGTGGACAAGTCAAGTTTATGGGCACCATGACAAAATGGCCCGTACAAAAACACACAGAACATCACAAAAACACGGAGTAAACAAGGACGCAACAGACATAAAGAAATAACTATTTTTTGTGTTTTTCGATTTTCTGTTTTTTTATTTTCAATTTTCAATTACTTAAAGGACTTCTCCAGAAAATGTTGAATTACCGCCTTGGTACGGTCAATGAAAATCATTGGGGGTTTAAAC
>Ga0224511_10004458_pt1 | contig 10596 bp, 11 predicted proteins | sample SF_May12_sed_USG_2_FD_169988 | JGI IMG/M metagenome (GOLD analysis project Ga0224511, IMG submission 169988) | Sediment microbial communities from San Francisco Bay, California, United States - SF_May12_sed_USGS_8_1 | ecosystem: Environmental > Aquatic > Marine > Sediment | place: USA... | reverse complement strand
CACAAGATCAAAGCAAATGTACCGCAATGGGCGGAGTTTGAAATTTTGCGAAACGGTGCATACCAATAATTGACCTCAAGAAATAAAAACAACACAAACATGGTAACATAAAGTTTATTTACAGTAATTTACTTCTTTATTATTTAGTTATTTAAAAGAAGATATTTTCCAGAAATGTTACTTCATTTCTTTCTTTCTAAAAAATGTTTTAAATTTTGTAAAAATAGTATTTATTATATAATATCGTATACAAACATTGTGCAAAATTGTGTGAAAAATAATATCAAATGGTGAGGCAGTACATTAACAACAAGATAACAACAATCCTGCTTGTAAAAATTGTATTAAACCATGTTTTATGAATGACGAATGTTTGTTTGACAAGAAATTTTGTATATTATAAACAATATATAAGCATCAAGAGTAAAACATACCACAGGAAAAGGTCTTCAGACATCAATAACCTCTCAACTCATCAGCTAATAATACAATAAAGTTCAATATACAGGTGTGTCAGAAGCGAGGCTGCACCAGCGGTCCCAATATTTCTGCCAGTCACTGTTTGAGAGCCGCTGCTTTTGATTACGCAATTTCTTTCATTTATTACTCAGATATAAAGATATGCAGACTGTGTCAATTATGCAATCAAGATTTTGATAACTCTTAATTACTGGCCGGTGTTGCTAGCTATTGATTCTTGAGGTGATTTAATTGCTCTTGTTTATTGACCTGTGATGCGCTGTTGATGGCTATATGTTGCTTAAACAACAGTGTGGTCAACACACTTGAAATACTTGTTGTAATGTTTTTATGTGGGGAAGCATGACGGTTTGTTAATGTTCATTGTGGGGCCGACGGTTCATGAGGCCACTGATGGGACCAATCTAAAAGACGAGGCCACCGATGGGACCAATCTAAAAGACGAGGCCACCGATGGGACCAATCTAAAAGACGAGGCCACCGATGGGACCAATAAAAAAGACGAGTCCACCGATGGGACCAATCTAAAAGACGAGGCCACCGATGGGACCAATCTAAAAGACGTGGCCACCGATGGGACCAATTTAAAAGTCGAGGCCACCGATGGGACCAATCTAAAAGACGAGGCCACCGATGGGACCAATCTAAAAGACGAGCCCAACAAGTTTGTTGGGAACAGAGACGGCAGGCTGTCCACTAGTACCTTCCAAACTGTTTATATTTGTATTGATCATTATTGTTTTATTGCCAGCACACAAGTAAAAGGGCTGAACAAATCATTTGGAAGATCAAACTGTAAGGAAAGATGTCAAGTAAAACATACCTTTTCTTTTACTGTTTTTGGTTACAAGATGTACATACAATGCAATATCATAAAATTAGGACTCCATTTAAATGCACGATAATACAAATTTGTAACTGTTGATGTGAACGATACGAAAATGACAAGTGACCAGTCGATATGTGAAACAGTTGAGCACGAGAGGTAGCAATAGGGGACGTTAGTATGTAATATGTATGAGAACATTCACTATATTTATAATTTGATGAAGAAATTCTGCACAACAATCACATTTGACAAACAAAACACTGTTCTACACGAGATCACATACCAATACGATTCAGCAACCCAGTAACTAATCAAATATAATAATATAATATAGTGTCATCATAATTTAAACTGTGGACTACCAGGTAATGCTTATTTGCAGACATTTATAAATATAAGTGCATTAGAAGGTATGTTTAAAGCAGTTCAAATTTTGTACTTGGTTTGAAGTCTATTGGTCAAACACAGAATAGCCAACAACAGAACCATTCTCTCACCATCGGGAGTGGTACACAAGTTCCGCTTACACCTCTGTCAATGCCCGGTGTACAAGATTCTTGTACAAAATATAAAAAATGAATAAAATGCACATGAGCTTATTTTGATCTCTGTATATTTTACTTAAAATGAAAATGGGTATTTTTATTTTTTTAGAACAATGTTTAAGATATATTTTAACCCAAATTTTCGGGGAATTATTTTGTTTGTTTTGGTTTGTGCGACAGTCATGTGACGATAGAATATCACGTGTATAAGAACTACTTTTCCCGGCGTTGACAGAGGTGTAAGCATAACTTATAAAGCATGCCCTCTGGTGAGAGAATGCAACAGAACATGTAGGACCAAGCAGGCCATGAGATCATATACAGGAAGTTCTGTGTCATACGGGATAAATGACATGTCATGGTTTTCTGCAGGATTTATGATGAAAATGTAGCAATCACTTAACATGAAAGCTGCTTGCTTATGAACTTGAGCAATCACTTAGGTTAGATGTCTGTTATAAAGATATTTAACTATTAACAATGGGGAAATTATAAGAAGAAAAAGTAAGAAAACAATATCTTAAAAACAATATCAAGCCGTCATCAGTGCAACCAAAATATCGATATATAAACTTTTTTTATAACATCATTCAGGTGACAAATGGTTTCATAGTCAACTAATCATTAGGTCAACACATAAATTTGACTATTTTCTGACAAATGAAGATATGTGAATGGGAAGCTTTAAAGCAAACTTATAATCGTACAGGTAACTCTTCATTTACAACACAGGAGAACTCCTTTTCCTGTGGCATATAAAAGTAAATATACTGGTATCTATGACACAATACTGTACATCTTAGGAAATACAATGCTGCAATACAGCTAAAATGATCGTATAGGTTTTGACAATTTATTTTTATTCCAAAAATGAACTTGTAAGATCTGTTGTTTGTAAAATAGTTTTTAATCCTAAATGCAATTTATACTCGAATAATAATACATTGCATAATACTTTAAGAACTATGTTATATTTTGGACCATTTTTAGAGTTTCTGAACATTTCTGTGAATTTCATTCTAAATCTTCAAGTGTTTCTGACATAAAAGTAATGGGTCAAAACCAATACATTCTCATTTACAAAGAACAATAAAACACCACATATAATTTATAACAACAATCCATAGATACTAACACAATATTATAAAAGATGAAGTACTACAATGACTTGTCAATGATTTGCAAGGAAAACTTATATACTACTCAAAATTTGCTAAGTTTCAGCTTTTTGACATTCCATATTTCAGTCCTATTGCTAGCGATACACCTGTACGAGGACCTCATTATTGTGTACTCAAGTTATCAATTTGTCATGTACAGCTTGCACTAATTATATTTAATTCCTTTAAATCAATTTTCATATTGATTACAAATACACAAAAGTAACACACTGTAGAAAAAGTGATCCTTAGCAAATTTTGAGTAGTATATTGTACAAAAGGTTTTACATTATGTTTAATGTTGTTTACCATTATGGTATCATGAGCTGACGGTGTATGAGAATCTTGTACACATGGCCTACAAGTCCCCTTCTATACAACTTACTGATAAGCCTTTATAGTGAAACACGTTTCATGACACATGGTTAGACTTCACTTGTATCAGTATATGCTTGCAGATGTTTAATTGTCACTGAAATATGAGTCAACAACAGATTGTGCACAGAATATAGCAGGGTTTTTTTAAATTATGCTATGCCTGTATCTTTTAGATCAGAATTGTTTACATCTTATTTTTAACCATATTTAAGCAGTGAAACCTACTCCCGTTAATATGAACAACTGCCAAATATAGTTATTCATGCATGTAAAACTATTACGGAAAAATGAATTTGTTGAAACTGTGTGGCTCGCAAATTCGGCCTTGTTTATTTAAGTGTCAACCCATTGCGTCAAAACAGTTAAATAGCTTCACTACAATCAATATTGTCAGTTGACTCAGTGGTGCAGTGGTAACGCATCCACTTTGGTTGCAAGAGGTCCTGGGTTCAATTCCCGGCTCCGGCCAGGGTTTTTATGTTTTATTTGTTGTTGTTGTGTTTTAACTTTATGTCCAAAAACATATTATTTGTCACAAAATATTGCAATTCCTTTTTCAATGCTAATTGACTTGTTATACTTAACAAATTGCAAGATTTGTGACTGATTATAACTTTATAAGGGTATAAAGATACAGACCTTAAGTTCACTAAAACAAAAAGATACAACAATTTCTTTTATAATGTTATTGTACAACAAGAGCCCCTCTAACTGATAAAAGTGTGCTTTGTTACAGAATGAGCTACTTAAGCTGCTATGGAGCTTAAATATCAGGGGATCGTTTTAGACGAGTATAAAAAATTAATGGGCAATGACTCCAAATTTCTTTTAAAGTATCTCTGAACAAAATATTAATATTAAAAATTAACAGAAGGTCATACTCCAAAAGTATTAAAATATAAGTTACCATTTGTGCACTTCACCTGAGATCTGGACCAAATGGTAGTTTGTCAATCACACACAGTTTGTCTGGGTGCACAATAAGCTGTTATATTTCTTTGCATTTGGATAAGCTAAATAGTTCAAGCAAAATATGCAATCCAGAAAACACTATTGCCATGTTTCATGGTTTAAAAGAAACATGTAATTTTAAAAGAAAATAGTATCTAAAATAAAGATTTTTACATGAACTACAAAGAAAAGTCAAATGAATGGTCACACTCCTAAATGCTCCTGACTATAAAGTTATTATATAGCTATAAATAATATGTCTTGTTACACTGATAACTGCAAAATAAAATTATAAGTTCATATAATATAACACTACTTATCACATGTAGCTGTGCAATATGATGTTGATATGGACCACAAAAAGGTATTGCCTCGGTAAACAGCACTGTTTTTGGTTCATATCACAGCATATTTTACTGCTAATAGTCAAATAATGGTACAAAAAGAATTGAAATGGACAAAATAATAATTAATTAAAAATACTTTACTGTCTGTTTTACATTCCTCAATAATACTGAACAAACTTTGGTTTACAGCATATCATGATTGTGTAATTTGTTAATACCACTTAAATAAAAAAGCTATGTTAAAGTGTTGTAACTAGTAACTACACCCAAGGTTTTATCACAATACTTTCATAAACAAGGGGAAACAAACAACAACAGCATTTCGAGGGCTTGGTGCAAAACTATTGTAACTACCTCATTTTATATAAGAAGTTACAATAGTTTTGCACTAAGCCCTCGATTTGGTTCACATACTAAAACCAGTAACAGTTTAGACACACAGGAAACAGGATAAAAATATTTAAAAAAATACATTAGAAAGTACAATAAGAAAAATCAACAGTTTACATAAAGGTTTTATAACATCATTAAATGCCATTTACAATGAAGCTTTTACAACATACAATCAAGTAATGACCATCCATCAATTAACATACACCAATACATACACTATGACTTTACAAAAATAAAAATTGTACACAACAAACACTTGCTTTCAAACATTCTTACACTTAAGTTTACATAATTTATATAATACATCCATGAAATTCATAGAACATTATTGAAAGTTATAAAAATAAATATGTGATAATAGGTTTCTGTGTCTGCTTTCAACTTTTGTTGATTATAGAAACAACCAATTGACTCCGCATTGTTAGTACTCTGGCAAAGCATATGAATGATATGAATTTAAAAGAGTTATTAAAAAAACTTCAAATATCTACCTAGTGACTACACATGTTCATAGGTAAGTTTTATACACAAAATTGCTATTCTTAAGTAAATAACATAATGCCTAGTGCATTCAGGAAGACATAATTCACAGAAGCATAATGCCTAAATTATGAATATTTTGTTTCCCTTTTAGTAAGTAGCTTATGTTATACCTGTACATTAATGTTCTAAGAACAAATCTCTCACAAACACATGTAAAAATTTTTAAATACCACGATAGAAAAATCGCTGTTGATTTTAATTACACCCAAGCACCGAGTGACGAAAGTTTCACTAAACGGTAAATCGACTAAGCTCCATGGGCATTTTCACCCAGCTGCCATATTGCTGATCCCGCATACGTTGCTCGAATGCCATCTTGGCCGCGTTGTAGCCGTCTGCGTCCTGCTTGAGGAGCCTGTAGGTGGCGACCGCGGGCAGCTTGACGTCGGTGGCCTTGAGCAGACGCAGGTACTCCTGGAGGAGCGAGCGCTTGCACAGCCGCGACGGCTTGCCCATCGCGTCGATGCTGGACACAAACAAACCAGTCTCAACACAGGCTGTGTTAGAATTATAACACAGAATTCCATACAGGGTTTATTATAAAATGTCATTGAGAACAAACAGAGTAAAACAGTTGCTCAACAAGATTCAAATTTTAACAATGAAGGTTTATTCTGAACTACACCAACAACACAAGTGTTTTATTGGTAGAAAAAAACCTGCTTCCACACTAAAGTATTTTATTGGGTGCATAAATCTGCTTCCAGTTACCAAATATTCCATTCATGATTTTTTCTTGATTTTTCCTATTATGAGCCTATCTGATATTTATATAATATACAAGTAAACAAAATAAACCAAAATAAAAAATATAATATATTATAATACAGTGAAACCTTGTTTATCCGGACATGTTCGTTCCCGAGAAAATTTCCGGATATATGAGTTTTCCGTACATTTGAAACATTACTTATTTGCACATGTTCTTTATGTTGATAGTTGAACATGTGTATATTAAACAAACAATTATTAATAATGATATTGAAACCATGGTGTATTGTCTTTAATTCATTATAATATATATTTGTTTTAATAAATATATTGTTTGTAGTTTAGCTTTATTTCGCAAAAAAAGTATTTGAGTATCAAATGATGGTACCGCAATTACGTCTATAGCAGCAAACATATAAATGGGTGATCCCCATTTAATTATCACCATAATAACATTTTTTAAACTCCAATAGTACCTATTTTATAATTTATCTTTATTAATTTCTTGTTTTTAAACATTTAAACCAACGCATCTAAACGTTTTTCGTTTATTGTTAATACTTACAATTAAGCGCGTGCTTTCTCTTACGGTATTAACGTAATGACGTCACATCGTTTATACTGCAGTCGGTAATCAATAGTTTCTTTTGTGCATTGGCATTTGGCTTTCAATCTTATATTCACTCAGCAATTACCACCTTCTCAAAATACCAAAAACAACATAAAAAATCCAAAATATGATATGACCCTTTAATCCACTGACAGTTATTCTCACGTTTGATAATTGACATCGCATTGTTAATACATGTAGCACTAATCGATTAACAATAGGAATCAAGTTGTAAATCAAGCACATGTGAAGCAGTGTTTGTTTATACTGCCAATTAAGGATTCAATTAGCCGTGAAAGTTGATGATTTTCGGCCCCTTGCCGTTATTGATGTACATTGCGATGCAGTGTTTGTTTTTACCATCATTTAATGGTTCAATTAGCCATGAAAGTTGATGATACTCGGCCCCTTGGGCTTATCGATTCACAAAAGTAATCAAGTCGCCAATCAAGCACGGATATGCGACACAGCGTTTATACTGCCAATTAGCCTTGAAGTCAATGACACTCGGGCACGTGTCCGGATAGCACGGACCTATGGTCATTGTGAAACATAGTTTGGTTCCCCAAACTACTGTCCGGTTCCGAAAACACAGATTTCCGGCTAAATGGAGCAAAATTACATTGCGTTTTTTCGTTCCCGAGAAAAACCGTCCGAATAGCGGTGTTTCCGGATAAATGCATCCCCAATAAACCAGGCTTCACTGTATTATGCTTCAATGTAAGAAGTGGGCTTACCTTTTATATGTCTTGCCGGTGGCAGCGTCAGTGATCTCGGGCTGGTCGTCTCCGAGGGTCCAGTTGATGCTGTACAGGCTCGCCCGCTCCACGGCACGCCCAGGCTGGGGGGAGGTGAGCCGACCGAGGGTGGGGTGGTTCACATGGTAGCCGGGCGGGAGGGCGAGGTCGCGACCTGCCTTGTGGTTCACGCGGCAACACAGGGCTCGAGACAGGTGCCCCGAGTGGAACAGCGACCCTGCAACAATGTTGGTGGTTTGTTACACAATATACCCATGACATTGAACCCCAAAATTACATGAGGGTGTTACAATTCGCAAAGTTTATAGTCTCATACATCAGTAGTAAATAAAAGATCATTTCGTCATTAATAAAAGTTATATTCCAGTTTTTGTTTTGATCAGTTTTATAGCACCCACCTTCAAGTAGTTATAACATGAATGTCGAAAATATTTTTCATAAATACACAAAGGATGGATATAAGTAAATAGACAAAATGTATTTTCAAAGTAAAAGGTAAATAGCTTGTTCTCCATGGGATTTAATGATGAAAATACAACACTAAAATATTTCTCTGGAATCATAAAAGTAAAACATTATAAATGTGTTTTTCAATCAACATCACATCAACTTTTTTCTGTAAGAGTGGGTGGGGTATCCTCACCGAGTGTGATGGTTTGGAGGTAGACAGGTTGGTAGAACTGTGAGAGTAGCGCCCCCTGGAGACCAACGGCATTCCACAGGCAGATCTTGTCGCTGCATGACATCACACGCAGTCGGTTGCCGCGGTGAATGCCGTCGGGTGTCTGCAGAGAGTCGTCGTCTGATGTCGGTATCGTGCCCTCACCTGAACAGATAGCAAGATGATGAATGGAACGGAAGTGTGGTGGCGGATGGATGGACAGGGAAAAAACAAAATGTTTTTAAGAACCCGCAACTTAATTCAAAACGGGGATTCGGAAAGATAAACAATGTTTTATAACACCCAAAAATGATCATTATTTTCTTGTTGAATTCACTACCATATTTTTGGTAGCTACAATGTTTTGCAAGTTTTTGGGTTTTGGCATTTTTATTTTTTGTGCTTATTCATCTTGGACCCAAAGGTTTGAACCCTTCCAGAGATATGTACGATAACTATGGCAACCCACCATTCTCCTGCTTGGCCCGAAGCAGCCCCTGGCTGGGTTTGTTGAAGAGCGGTGTGTGGGCTGCATTGCTCTCCCCGTCGCTGGAATGACATGAACCATGAACATACATGCTCTCTCCGTCACTGGAATGACATGAACCATGAACATACATGCTCTCCCCATCACTGGAATGACATGAACCATGAACATACATGCTCTCCCCATCGCTGGAATGACATGAACCATGAACATACATGCTCTCCCTGTCACTGAAATGACATGAACCATGAACATACATGCTCTCTCCATCACTGGAATGACATAAACCATGAACATACATGCTCTCTCCGTCACTGGAATGACATGAACCATGAACATACATGCTCTCCCCATAACCGGAATGACATGAACCATGAACATACATGCTCTCTCCGTAACCGGAATGATACATACTTTAACCAGACCAACTGCATTCATACACCAATAATGACATCAACCATGAAGATAATTTCTTTCATTGACACTCATTTCTTTTAATTTTGGTATAATATTGCTATATAAGTGCAAATATGAAAGGTAAACTTGACAAATGACAAAGCAAAAATGAAATAATTCATTGTTATTGTTTTCATTATGTTTCTGTGCAATTTAACTCCCTTGACCATCACTAATGTTGTAACAGATAGTTATAGTTAGTGGTATTCAAAAGAAACTGCATTTAGTAATGTAAGGTCAGTTTTCCCAAGCGCACATATATTTTTAGGCTGAATCAAGTATAGCCTACCTGTGCACAAAGAGAGCGCCGTCCCCACAAGGAGCGATGGAGATGTAGAGATGGAAGGAGAGGCTAGGTTTGAATGTGATCCAGCCGTTCTCACTGCGACTCAACAGGCCATCAGGGTCTGCATGAAGTAGGGAGTACAGGAACCTGAAAACATGGTGCTGCCATTCTTAATACATGGATGCAAGTTGAACAATCGGAAAAACCTGAAAACTCTCATTTTAATCCAGTTTCCTATATGTTATTGAATAGTATGTCATGATAAACCTTAACTTCAGGCATATGCCTGAACACTTGTTTATATCCCTTTTGAGCCAGTTTCTTCGCATGGGAGTCGTGCAGCACTACACTTCACCCACCGTTTGAATCCCCTTAGAGCCAGTATCTCCGCATGGGAGTCATGCAGCACTACACTACGACTACCGTTTGAATCCCCTTCGAGTCAGTATCTCCGCATGGGAGCCATGCAGCACTATACTACATCCACCGTTTTAATCCCCTTCGAGCCAGTATCTCCGCATGGGAGTCATGCAGCACTACACAACACCCACCGTTTGAATCCCCTACGAGCCAGTATCTCGGCATGGGAGTCATGCAGCACTACACTACGACTACCGTTTGAATCCCCTTCAAGTCAGTATCTCCGCATGGGAGCCATGCAGCACTATACTACATCCACCGTTTGAATCCCCTTCGAGCCAGTATCTCCACATGGGAGTCATGCAGCACTACACAACACCCACCGTTTGAATCCCCTACGAGCCAGTATCTCGGCATGGGAGTCATGCAGCACTACACTACACCCACCGCTTGAATCCCCTTCGAGCCAGTATCTCGGCATGGGAGTCATGCAGCACTATACTACACCCACCGTTTGAATCCCCTTCGAGCCAGTATCTCGGCATGGGAGTCATGCAGCACTACACTACACCCACCGTTTGAATCCCCTTCGAGCCAGTATCTCGGCATGGGAGTCATGCAGCACTAAACTTCACCCACCG
>Ga0224511_10004457_pt1 | contig 10598 bp, 4 predicted proteins | sample SF_May12_sed_USG_2_FD_169988 | JGI IMG/M metagenome (GOLD analysis project Ga0224511, IMG submission 169988) | Sediment microbial communities from San Francisco Bay, California, United States - SF_May12_sed_USGS_8_1 | ecosystem: Environmental > Aquatic > Marine > Sediment | place: USA... | reverse complement strand
ATTACTGTCTACGAAATGTTCGGTAGTTTACGTTATAATATCGGAACCGCCCGAAACTCAAATGGGCCCGTCCCGTTCGCATGCATAAAAAGAAAGCAGGGAAACTTCAAACCGGAAGTACCTTTCCGAAACAATACTGGCTTGCCGTGAACGGCAAGCCAAAAAGCATAGCCACTTTGGAATTTGCATTTGTTCGATAAACAATTTTTATATAAATATACTTATTCTTTATTGTGAAATACACTATTGACTCTTACCAGTTCTTGAAAGCGGCATCAGTTTATGTTCCCTTCTGATGCACTCTTCCACTTCAAATTTTTCTGTTAACATGGAGGCATACGATTTAGTGCGAAAAATGTGTATTTCAATGAGGATCAAATAAACAAGAGGGCCCAAAGAGCCCTAGGTCGCTCACCCGAGGAAAAGGTCAAGGTAAAGCAATTTACAGAAGACCACTAATGCTGTCCACCAAATAGTGGTAAAGGACTTCTAGATGATGCTATATACCAAATTTGAAAGTTCTGGGCCTTGTAGTTTCAGACATGAAGATTTTTGAAAAATGCATTTTGAAAACCTACTTTTGGACCCCGTGATCTACTTATGCAACCAATCAGAACCATTTGAACAATTTTGGTAGGGGACCACCCAGGGACCATTCCTATTGAGTTTGGTCAAATTACCATTAGCGGTTCAAGAGAAGATGTCGTTTGAACTTTTCCTTATATAATTCAATGTAAAATTGTGACCCCCGGTGCGGGGTCAATTTTGACCCCAGGGTCATAATGTGAAGAACTTTGGTAGAGGACCTCTAGATGATGCTAAATACCAAATATGAAAGCTCTGGGCTTTGTAGTTTCAGACAAAAAGATTTTTTGAAAATTCCATTTTGAAAACCTACTTTTTGACCCCGTGACCTACTTATGCAACCAATCAAAACCATTTGAACAACTTTGGTAGGGGACCACCCAGGGATCATTCCTGTAAAGTTTGGTCAAAATCCAATGAGTGGTTTCAGAGAAGAAGATGTTTAAGTAAAAAAGTTAACGGACGACGCACGACGACGGACGACGGACAAAGGCCGGTCACAATTGCTCACCCTGAGCACTTTGTGCTCAGCTGAGCTAAAACAGTATAGAAACATAATGAAAACATAATCAAATCGATTTATTGTATTAAAACAATTCAACAACAAAAATGAAAAAATCCACTTGATAGAAATAATTAATCAAACGGGATTTTAAGGGCAATTCAATAGTATGCGTGACAGTAGAAACCAAAGAAGACATTGATGCAATGTTTATTACGAAATAAATGTCATTTAACTTCGTGATTCAGCATTTTAGAGGAGGAATTAAGAAATGTATAAAGTAAAAAGCACTTAACAGCAAGTGAGTTGACAATACTTGGCCATTTTAATAACACTGTGAATAACCTATTATTCAAGACAGTATTGATCATTTAAACTTCTTTGAAAAGGGTCACTCGTCGGTCATTCCTGTAAATTCTTAAAACTGAGTAGGCACTGCAATAATGTGATATTAAAATACAAATTAAAGAGATGTTCAAAGAAAGACTGTTGCAAACGAGGAGGATATTTCTAAGTTTAAGGTACCATGATCAGTCCATGATGACAACATGGTCCGTACATAAATAAACTCTTAGCACATCACGAAACAGACAAACAAACCAGAGGTGACATACATAAAAACAGTTTTCTTGTTGGTGGTTTTATTTTTATTTATTTAAAAAAAATCCAATATATATTGCGTAACTGCTTTGGTACAGTCAATAGCTTACAATGGAGGTTAAAACGGTTTTCTGCTATAGCAAAACTCAAACCTTATATTTATTGGAGATGAAAAAGAGAAAAATGAAATATATTCAATTCCTCTACCCAGACCACTTAGAATAAGACACATGGGACTGCTTACATTTTAACTCCGGAACAACTATGGTTTTGCTAGTTCTCAATATGATATAAAAAACGAATATGAATACTCCGTACCATTTGGGTTCAGACAAAGTTTGTTTGAAAATTGCTTTATTAAAAACTCGAACTCTTAGCTCTTAAAGCAATCTAGATAACAGCTTCAGAGAACAAAACGTTCCAATACAAAGAAAAAGAAATGTTATTTTGCCGTGGACGAATGATGTTTCTACATGCAGATTACATTTGTGATTTAGATTCTTCCTTTTCCCTAATTTAAAAGAAGATAAATTTCTATAATTTTGTTTATACTCTAAGTTATTCTTATTCTTCTTCAGGTTTACTGGCCACCTTCAACTAACTGACATTTTCAGCAAAGATTACATTCGCAAAATGGACAGAAAGAAAATACAGTGAGAAATATAACCTGAACCCCGTTGATGCGAAGTTATCGGGACCGCGTCAAATACTTCGAAATACTGAAGATTGGAATTACCAAATTACGAACATCCATGTTCACCTACCGAAAATAATTTGAGTGGTTAAAAGTACGTTAAACGGTTATGTAGTCTGAAAGCCTAAATGTTAATATGATGAGTAAAACACGCCATGTTTTATTAATGTATTAATAAATAAGGTTTATATATGTATCTAGCAGATCACAATTTTGTTTGTGACAATTTTAGAAACACGTTGGTGCAGAACCAGATGACATAGAATGTGCAACTGATATCGATACGTTAAAGCGAACGTCTTTTTTACAACCATGACACTTGACACTCAAAATATTAAAAATTTTATGACACGAGATTTTTGCACACACCAACCCGGGATAAACAAACAAAAAATTACCACAACGCTCACCCAAGCTTGTTAACTGGGTGTCACTGCAGATGTGCGAAAACAATCTTAAAATGTAAAAGTGTCGCCTGCGCCAATCAACTAGGTGCTAAATTACACATCGATTCAAAAATGACCTTCATTTGTTGAAAACATGAACTTCGAAGTTCGAACCAAGTTTTTCTATTCGGAATAACGAAGATTTCGGATGTTTCAATTCGGTTCAAAGAGTTTATTTAGCTGGTGAGCTATTGTGGTCAGTGGTTGTCCGTCGTCCGTCGTCGTGCATCGTGCGTCGTCCGTCGTGCGTCAATATTTGGTGTTTACACTCAAGAGACCACATTTGTGACACGATTTTTATAAAACTTGATCAGATTGTTTGTTTTGACAATATCTAGGAAGAATTCGAATATGGGTCATGTCGGGTCAAAAACTAGATCACAAGTCAAATCATAGAAAATTCTTGTTAACACACAAGAGGCTACATTTGCGACCCGATTTTGATGAAACTTTTTCGGAATGTTTGTTTTGACAATATCTTGACCCAGTTTGAATATGTGTCATGTCGGGACAAAAACTAGGTCACCAGGTCAAATCTAAGGAAATTCTTGTTTACACTCTAGAGGCCAGATTTGCAACCGGATTTTGATGAAACTCGATCAAAATGTTTGTCTTAGCAATTTCTAGGCCGAAGTTTGAATATGGGTCATGTTGGATTAACAAGACGGTTACCAGGTCAAATCTTAGAAAAGTTTGTTACAAACATTACTTTTACATTTTAAAACTAAAACCTTCAGATTTCGACCTCCCAGGTGTCACCTGGTGTACATAAAGCAATGAAAAAAGGGAACTCTTAAAAGTCTTCTGTCTCAGCCCTCTGGGCCCTCTCGTTTAAACTAAAATAAGGATAAAAACCGGACCGGACAAAACACTTCGAAATACTAAATGATTCGGATAAACGGTGTTCGGATCAACGAGGTTCTGCTGAATATACAGTGCAGGTTAACAACGGACAAGAGTGCAGTCAGATAAAGGGTTAGGAGAGATGGGTACGGAATGACTCAACTGTCCCGGTTGACATAGCATCCGGAGAAGGCTGTTCCAGTTGTTGATGTAGCGTATAAAAAGCATTTTGACGGTATTGGGTGCGACAGTAGGGGCATTTGTGGGAAAGGTCATGTGTAATTCTAGTAGATTTAGAAAAAGAGGAGAGGAAAAAGTTGGGAGTTGTCTAGAGCGATCTGGTTGTTGATGACTTTGTAGAGCATGATCAGTCTGGCCTCGTTGGTGTGACTTCCATTGCAGGGCCGCAAGCATTTTCTGTGACGCTGGACCTGTTGTGGTACTTGTTCTTGATATACCGTGCAGCTCGTTGTTGGACCATATCTAGACGTTGTATGTCTCCCCTCTCCTAGGGGTCCCGGACAGTACTTGCATACTCCAATGTGGGACGGACTATGGCTTTGTAGGCTGTTCATTTGCTGGAAGTAGAGGAGGTATTAAGATTTCTTCGTAGGAAACTGATGGTACGGTTGGCTTTGTTGCATATGTTGGCCCCAGTCTAGGTAATTATTCAAGGTGCAACCAAGGTACTTGGCTGATGTGACGTGCTCTAGTGAATGATCATGAAGAGGGTAGTTGTGAAAGATGGGGCTTCTTCCCTTGGAGATGATTTAAGCACTTGTCTGGGTGGATCGGCATTTTCATTTCTCTTCCCAGACAGCTAGTATGTCGGGGTCAGCTTGTAGGATGGAACAGTTGAACTTGTTGGTGATGGCAAAATAGGACAGAGTCTCATCTGCGGACTCTATATATTATACTGTATCTGAGGTTACCCCTTCCAATATTACAGAATGGGATCGTCTGCTCAGGAACGCTTGAGGCTGCGGCATACCTTGTCGAAGATCTTGGCGAATTCCATGCTAAGAACATCCATTTGTTTGCCATTTCCCATGTTCAGGGTTATGTCGTCCGAATTCAAGAAGTTGTGTTTCACAAGATCTGCTCTTTCTGAAGCCGTGTTGGAGAGGATAAAGTATCTTGTGTTTTTTCGGCATGGCTCCCTTTCTTCAGTTTATTATGATGTGGCTGGTGACAATGTGCTCTATGAGCTTGCAGCAGATGCTGGTAAGGGAGATGGTGCTATAGTTTTCTGGTTTGTATATGCTGCCTTTTTCGTAGACTGGGGAGGCTTTCTTCCAGTCATTAGATATGGGCTAGTTTTTAAGGATAGAGTAAAGATGGTGGTGAGAATAGGAGCGATGTCAGTTGTTATTGTAGCACACCTGAGCACAAAGTGCTAAGAGTGAGCTATTGTGACAGTCCTTTGTCCGTCGTCCGTCGTGCGTGAGTGCTTGCATGTGTGCGTAAACCTTTTTATTCAAAAGACCTGCCCTCTGAAACCACTCATTAGATTTTGTCCAAACTTCACAGAAATGATTCCTGGGTGGTCCTCTACTAAAGGTGCTCAAACCGTTCCAGTTGGTTGCATAAGTAGGTCAAGGGATCAAAAAAAGGTTTTCAAAATGCTATTTAAAAATATCTTCTCGTCTGAAACTACAAGGCACAGAGCTTATATATTTGGTATATAGTATCATCTAGAGGTCCTCTACCAATGTTGTTAGAATTATGTCCCTCGGGTCAAAATTGACCCCGCCCCTGGGGTCAAAATGTTACATTGAATTATATAGGAAAACCTCCAACGACTTCTTATCTTGAACCGCTGATGTGAATTAAACCAAACTCGACAAAAAATGGTCGAGAGGTGGTCCCCTACCAAAATTGTTCAAATGGTTCTGATTTGTTGCATAAGTAGGTCACGGGGACAAAAATAGGTTTACAAAATGCAATAAAAAAATCTTGTCTGAAACTACAAGGCCCACCGCTTTCATATATGGTATAAAGCATCATCTAGAGGTCCTCTACCAAAGTTCTTCACATTATGCCTCTGGGGTCAAAATTGACCCCCGCCCCGGGGGTCACAATTTCATATTGAATTATATACGGAAAACTTCAAACGACTTCTTCTCTTGAAACACTTATGGAATTTTGACCAAACCCTGGTCCCCTACCGAAATTGTTGAAATGGTTCTGATTGGTTGCTAGAAAGAATGTTCAAATTATGCCTCTAGTATAAAATGGGGCCCTGACTAGGGGCATATCTGATTTATGTAGAGTAATAAAGAGAAATCCTAAAACTCTTCTTTAAAGAATCTACTAGACCCTTGATATTTGGTGTACAACATTAGTGGTCCTCTGTAAATAGCTCCACTGTGACCATTGACCTTTTCCTTAGGTGAGCAACCCAGGGCCCTTGGGGCCCTTTTGTTTGAGGGTGCGTAGGCTTATGGTGTCGGGTCCTGCAGCTTTGTACGGGTTCAGTGCGAGCAGGAGTTTGGTAATTTCGGAAGTGGTGCTTGATATCTCAGAGGCTTCGGAATGAGTTGACTCTGGGTTGAGTTTTTGTGTCGTCCCTTGTGCTAGTTTTTGTACGGGCCATTTTGTCATGGTGCCCTTAAACATGACATATCTACATTGTTTGAAACATTCTTTGTTTGAACATCTCTTCAATTTATATTTTCAGCAGTGACCGTGCTGTTGTCGGTGAATACAGATTGAAACTGCCGGTTCAGTGTGTTCGCTTTGGACTTGGGGTCGGAGTGGAGTTGACCATTTTCTTTTAGTCCTGTAATTGTTTGGTTGCCTTTTAATGTTTTGATGAAGGTCCAAAAACTTTTCTTGCTGTGTATGTTTGGATCTGTAGGCTGCGGTGTCACAATATCGTCAACGCTGTAAAGTTGTCAGAGTGTTTGCAGTTCTTGTAGTTTCTTTGGTGTTGTTTGTTTTGTGACTTTATTTCAAATTAGATTCTGATGTCCTTGTCAATCAATGGTGATGTTTCTCTTGGTCGAGCAGGTTTGTGAGGGATACGTTGCTGTATGCCTGTTTTCAATCTAGTTGTAATTTTGTCCCAGATAGTGTTGATGTATGTGTTGTATTCTGCCATAGACTTGAATGTTTGGTTAAGTGTTGCCATGTCTTCCTTCATGCTGGTCCATCTAGCCTTTTTGTAGAGGGGGATTTTCCGTGGTGTTTCGTTATGGGTGGCAGGGCTAAGGTCAAGCTCAAACAAGACAGTAGTGTGTTCAGATATGCCGGGCATTGTAGTTACTTGATGTACTTTGCTAGGGAGGTTTGTTAAAACGAGGTCAAGTGTGTTGTTATTTCTCGTTGTATCTTCAACAATTTTGATAAATCCATTAGCATCTAGGCAGCAAGAAAACTAGTAGTGGAGTTGTGCATGGGCCGTACCTGCTTTTAGTGTTTTCGATTTTCAGTCTTTAAAAAATGTTGCGGGACTAACAGATTCTTGGAATTGGAGTAGGCTGTGTTCCTCTGATTTCTTAGAGTGGTAGTACGAGCTCAAAAGCAATGATGTGGTTAAAACATTGTTGATCTTGGCCCAGACTATCTCACAGTCTGTTTGCAGTTCTGGGATGTCTGTGCTGAGCATAGTCCTTAACTGCGATAAGTACGCCTACGCTTGTGCCTGTATTGCGGTCAGTGTGCCATAGTTTGAAGTTGTCTGGAGATACTTGGCTGTCGGTGATAGAATGATCTAGCCATGTTTCTGTAGGAATGATGCTATCGGATTTAGTGCTGTCTATGAGGGTTTTTTATTCTGTCTTGCTTTTACTTACCGGACTTGAGTTGAGGTTCAAGATTCTAAGTGGTGGCTTGAAGTGGTTAAAACATCTTTCTGGGGATGATGTTGGAATAGGCTTAAACTGTTGTTGTGTCTTTGGGCTCTGAAGGCTTGTGCTTGATAGTGATAGTAATTCAAAGGACTTTTTGATAGCGAATGTCGGACAAGCATAGTGTACTGTAGTTTGGGTTGTTGCTGATTGTACAGTTCCAGCATAGCGTTATCTTCAATTAGAATACTCTAGATTCTAGATTGCACATATTGGCAGTGTATGTTGTACCATTGATCACAGGTGTCGAAAACAACGGCCCGGTAATCACATGTTACTGGCTGGTCGCAGGTGTCGCATGGGTAGACAGTGATGTAGGTAACTGGGGGTCCAGGGTTAATTGGGACGTCATTTGCATTGGCATAAAGTAATAAAGTTATATATACCAAGCAGGACTTTTTCACATGGCTTACTGCTGGCACTGGTAGGTTTCCTTTTGCAGAGACTCAGCCGGAATGCTAATGATACATGAAGATTCTTTGGAAGAAATCCTAATACAACAGCAAGTACAAAGCAGATGTACCATAGCAGTGGTTGGCCATTGTTTTCAATTGGAATTTTGTGTTTTCTATGCAGTTTTCTTCATGTTATTTTGAAGTCTAGCATATTAATTCGGGTATGTAGAATAATATAGTGTATATATCAGTCATTGGCAGCATATTAACTTTCGCCTTTTTCCCCTTCACTGTCGACCATGTGTCTGCTGGCTCTTTTCTTTTCGCAGAGTGCGAGGTAAGTTTGTTCACATAAGGTAAGAGAAATACTCTCTAAACTTATACTCTCTAAACCAAAAATAGTTGATGTGGGTTAACGCTGTTCTGCTTCAAGACGATGTTGTATTAGGGCATTCTATGAAGTAAAATGTTTTGTTTTAAAAGCCTTACTATCCAATATTATCTAATAGGGATTTTCAGATTGGAATATTTTAGCTAGGGAAAGTGCCAACTTGAATGTGGTTAAAATGGTGAAAAACGCTGTACTAGACGTAAAGGAGACGTTTGTTTTGAGATCTCTCTGGCAGATTGATAGAATACTCTATCAAGAGTATTTCTTTGCTTTTCAGGGTCAGCCAAGAGGGTCAATAAAGGAGAAATTACGGTACTGGAGAATGAAGACATCCGCTAGATGACGTTGCGCGCGCACATCATAATCAGAAGTTGCATAGAGAGATGCAGTAAATGCCTTTTATTTGAGCTGTACTTCTCCAATAACAACAAGTAATTGATAGTTTTCTACTGACAACATGATCATGGTGTACTTATTATCATACTTATTAAACTATAGCTGAACTTCGTTAAGGCGAACTTCATTAAGACGAATAATTCATTAAGACGAAGTAAAAGTTCGGTCCCGAATCGAGTCCTTTTTATTTTAACTAAAATTCAGTTGTTTAAGTCGAAGTATCTATGTCGAACTTTTTATGTGTCGACGCATTTTTTGCGGTCCCGAAATGGCGTTTTCTTCATAAAACCAAATGGTTAACTCGAACCGCTGTTTCTCAGTTTTCGCACCTATCAACCCAGATCGTGGTGGTTGACCTTTGAGATGATTGCGTCACAAAAGAATGTAGCTTCACACCAATGTGACCGCGTGTTACTTGTAGCCGCTAATCGTCGTTATTAGTGACAGCTTTAAGCAATCTTGAATCAACTGAAGCCATAATTTGAGTGATTGACTTAATTATTATTGCATATGGTATAAAAAATCGAAAGTTTTTAAGCAATCATCATCTGTTCAGCTCCACGTCAACTGACTATCTGTGCTTCACAACTATAAGCATATTCCATATTGTCATCACGTTTTTTTCATAACGTAGAAAGATAGTGAATTGTCAAAACGTTATGTTCACAACATATATAAGATATCGAATTCTCATATATATTTCTACATAAAAGACGATAACATATTAAACTATTTTATTTATTTACGTATTTTATCGTTTTATTTATATTATCCAATTGAAGGTTATCATTCTTTTTAAAACTGATATTTTGCCAACATGTTTCGCTCCCCATAATGTCCAATTGGTTATCTCGAACCATTCCTATGTCGAAGTATTTTTCTGGGTCCCGACCACTTCGACATAACGAAGTTCAGCTGTATTGATACAGTCTGCCTTGTTGGCAAAATCTTGTCTTTGAACATCTCTTCAGTTTAAACAATCAAACGAAGACAGATGACAGTGTCAAAAAGCCGACAACGACTGATGAAAATGAGTTCTGTATTATATCTAAAAGAAAAGGTATTCCTACCACCCAACTCCATTGTATTACCTATAAGTTCCTCTTTTAACTTCTCCGTATGATCTCTCAAACCCAGATACGCAAGCTCAATTTGTCGACGGAAATCATTATTGGAATTCTCTGAAACAATTTCATGCATACTATTTTAGCAGTAAACAGATAAAACTATGGACGGCCAATATCACTAAAACTATAACTTAGAAGGTTGAATAAAATGTGGATCGATTATATTTGGTTGACACTGTATAGCTTATTATTTTATCATAATTATAGTTATAACTGTCGACAGTACATTCTGTAATCTCATTTGCATTTGATCTTACCATTTTGAATGTCAGATGATCCCGGTGTTGCGTGGTATGTTTCTGTATTCAAGCCTTCTGTCTGCCTACTTAATCCAAGAGGCAGTTGGTATTCTTGCTCAGTTAAGTCTTAAACAAAGATTGTTTAACAAATATTAATGTATGACATCATAAAACCAATACAATGTCACCCATGTGGCAGAGACGACTCTAGTATTTTATAAAATATTTTATGTTCGGACAAAGGGATATGTCGTCGGAGTCGTTATGTGAGTGAACTGCAGTGCTTTGTAACATCATTTTCTCGAACACTAATGCATGTTTAATTGTTAAAACAATAAAAAAACATTCCAGTTGAACCATGAGTTGTGCAATTGTAAGTGTTAGGTTTGCACTGGCCATACTAAATTAACAGTATGGAATACCATATTATAAAAACATTCAGGACCAGCACGGTTGAAGAAAAAAGTAATTAACTAGGTTTGTGTGGTTTCTACCTTTAAATGTATGTTGCAATAAATGATATTGGACT
>Ga0224511_10004456_pt1 | contig 10599 bp, 5 predicted proteins | sample SF_May12_sed_USG_2_FD_169988 | JGI IMG/M metagenome (GOLD analysis project Ga0224511, IMG submission 169988) | Sediment microbial communities from San Francisco Bay, California, United States - SF_May12_sed_USGS_8_1 | ecosystem: Environmental > Aquatic > Marine > Sediment | place: USA... | reverse complement strand
CATCAACATATGTCAGGGTATTCTCATACGCTTGCATACGCAATCAAAAGTTCATTGGGTATTCGTCGTGTACGTTCCAATTACGTCAGTCTGACGTCACATCGCTGTAAGATGGGTGTACGTAGAGGCCTAAAACAGAGGAAACATCCAAGTTCACGGGCGGTTTGTAACATTTCTTGTGTTGGCCAGATTCCGTGTCGCGGCCGGGTGAACCAGGACTCGCACTCTACAGGCAGTGTTCCACACCTGTATGCAAGCACATAATCCCACATTTCTGAGGTGCTGTGTGACGGTCCCGCGTTAATATAAGGCCTGTTTAAATCAGCAGCCATTTGTCTCGCAAATGTTTCCGCTGCTCGATTACTCATGTATATTATGCCGTCAGCATACCTGACACTGAATATGTTCGTAGGGAATGTAAAAGGAAGCGGCAAGTCAGCTCTAATCTCCTGAAGACGATAGTGTTGCGGGGAACATGTAGCATGCTTCACCATCAGCAGGTTTCTTCTCCCGCGTTTCCAATCTGACCGACCCGACATGATGTTCACACTATCATCACACAATAGTGAATCGATATCTGATCCCATTCCCGGTGTGGTGGTGCCTTCCGTCATACTCCCGAAGTGATAACACACATAATGTCTACCACACATTTGTTCTTGCCATGTCCATGCAGACTCATCCTGAAGAAACGTATGTCGCCTTCTATCAATTATTAATTCCGTCACACCGAGATCCTCTAGGGCCGCGATCAGTCGAAGTGACATCACGTTGTAAAACCACCCTGGCACGTAGGCAGCCATCATACAGTCATACAGTACGGTATTAACAAGAATTTCTGAATATCTCAACCGTTCTCTATCTTACACCATGTCCTTTAATCCGTTTTCATGTCCATCCGTATGCTGAAATTGCGTCTGCATATGAGTTATCATTATGTTTTCATCGCTTATTATCATAACCAAACAGTGTCGGGGCTAAAGTCATTGTTCAATTAAATGAACTCAATATTTAAGTACAGTTGTCAGTTTCCTTTTATGCATATGCCGGTATACGACATTGCCCATGAATATTTGTTCTAATTCACTTACTTAAAAAAAATAATTCTTCTTTCGATTTCGACCGTTTGAAGCAGATACTCGGCTAGGTTCAGGTTACATACTTTAGTCTGTTAAATCTGTGTTGATATTGATCGGTTATATTTAAACTACTAGCTTTAATTACATCTCGGTTGTACTGTCCATTTGTTTTCAAATTGATTTTTTAACTGCAGATCTAATCTCCAACGGCATTTGCAAATGCGTTTATGATGCAATTCTCGTCTTCCAAGAAAACACGAAAACATCCCTGTACTTTCGAATTTGCAGTTATAAATTTACATCCTCTTTCGTTTTCGACTATACAAGGGAGATAATAAACATGCCCGTTAGAAGCGTTAGAAGCAGGTCACATACTACCATTTGTTTTATCTTCTTAAACTTTTATAGATGTTTTTTCTTAAGCCCAGAATTGAGATTGTGCTTTAATGTGAAAATGAGATTGCCTGATTGCCGAATGTATCTGCATCAATACAAACTGCTTTCATCAGCAAATATATTAAAGAAATACAAACTAAACATAAGATGTGGATTTAACACGCTACAACATATCACGTTTTCATAAGAATAGTTATTGCATTAGCTATCATATAAAAAACGCTTTGAAGAAATATAGTCAATCTCTTACAATGTACGTACATGTAGTATTTATAACGCGTTTTACTTTTAGCCCTAATGCTTTGTTAATGATTGCAACAGGCATAACAGAAAATTTAACTAATAATAAAATATTTCCTGTTAAAATGACGTTCTGTGGGTTATGATTTTACAAGAAAGTGTTCAGTAGGGAATGACGCATTAACCCTAAGGCAGTTTATGGACGGTATAATGTTGATTTTCTTTTTAATTTGATAAAGTTTTAATAACTGAAACTATCGTGCATCACTTTAATTGTAAAAAAACAAATACTACTGTTCGATGTTTTAGAAGAAACTAGTTTTCGGTGAAAGTAAGGGTCTTCAAAACCAGGTCAGTCGGGTAACAGGGAACAGACATAATTATGTTTTTGTAAATGTGTAGTTATCTGTAGGCAATGACATCAACGCACGTGAGCTAATCTCATACGCTCGTATACGAAGTTAAACGTAGGGTTTTTTCGGCATACGTCGTGTAGGTTCCAAATACGTTAGTATGACGTACGTATAAAAACAAATAAAACGTGCCAATTTTTTTAAGGAATGATTCCTGCAGTCGACACGGTATCTATTGGCATTAAAATTCACGTTTATTAGAAAACGTGTTACATGTTTCAAATATAATAATATTGTTATCCATATCTACTTTCTCCAGATAACCTGAAATTTTATTATAACATATAATAGGCCAGTATACTTTCCGTAGGTAACCAAAAGTTGTAAATATCATAATTATAATAACACAGTATTCTTTCCGTAGATATTCAAGAGTTGTATTAAACACACTTATGACGTGTATTCGTTTGATGCAGTCGCAACCATGTGCATTTATCTACCAGAAAAGTACTACTTTTCTAACACATATGTCAAAATATATTCCTAATAATATGATCTTATTCAGCAATATTTTACGTATAATTGCAATTGAAAACTTGTAACAATAAACACACATGCAGCGTACTGTATAGTAAGATTGTTTTAACAACATGTAGCAACAGTGTTTATCAACACTGATTTGTATACGTGAAAGGTGTTTAACTGTGTAGAGTATTATATATTTTGAATATATTTGATTTCGACAATACCGTCTATTGTTTATATTTTACTACCGAATAAGCTGTTTTTGGCTGTGATATATATTTTGTAGTTGTCTTAAAGTGCTTTCTTGCAACCATGTATTTAGTTACACTTCATTATTTTACTTGGGTCTTTTTGTAATAAAATCATAGTTTGAAATATATTTTTAGAATTGTTTGACTTCACTGTAGTAAATAGATATTCATTTTCACGTTAGTCAGTACGTTTTCCATGACAGAAAACATGGACGTCTGTGAATGAGTACTAGTTACTTGTGGTTTAATTGACCTATCGACATTCCTCTCGTGCCCACTGACCTACGACGTTTAAATATCGCTTGCCTGAATTCTTCACATAATACGAAATACATAATAATCCATTACTATATTACTGGGCAATTATCGGACTATATAATACTTGTACATATTTGCATAGGCTGGACTGACAAGTAATTACTAAAGTATGAAACGACAAACCAAATATTAATCACAAATTAAACATTTGTTATAAGGGGCAGTGGTAGAAATATAACACTGATTAGCTTTCCATGTACTTCCATTCTTGTTTTTTTATATGAAAGAGAAAGAAATGTCTCAGAATCTTTACGTTACTGCGTATATTTACATAGTTACTTAAAATGTATGCACTAGTTGACCACTCATATCAAAAGGCTGGCGTCATTAATTCACATTAATTTTCCGTATTTAGTTCTGGCATAATGGATAGTTCCACACAACTGTCAATCAGGATAAATTATAACGGTACATGGTCAATTTAATCCAATGGCTGATAGGTTAATGGTAAAATGACAATCTGACCTAGTTTAAACAATGGAAAGCATGGTTCCTGTTTGTGATAAGGGTTATCACATATACAATAGATTTCGCCATTTTGGGGAGGAGATTAAGAAATTGTGGAACTATCCATTGTTGTTTCATCTTTCGTTTTTAGGACAATATCAAAGAATGCGACTTAACATGTATCTTTTTAAAGATAAAAAGAAATTAGAAATTAGTATACTTAGTGTTTTGATAGCCATCTTATATTTTTCCACAAATCTTTTGTTGTGTCTGGGTATACGTTTTGTTAATGTTTTAATTATTCGCTAATATTATAACATACACTTTAGCGGGTCAATGCCTTTATTATTCAATATAACACAACGATGTATTACAGTAGTGGTACTAGTAGTGTATTTCAGATCAAAATATTAACCAGATCTATGACAGATTAAGAGTAATGGTAAAAGGTAGTTAACTCCTTAACTAATACATATGTGTATATTTCATCATGAGTGATATCCCTTGTAATTGTTATCGTAGTAAGAAGTAGTCACACCAACATTGCAGATAATGCCTAGTTCCACAAAGTTTTAATCTCCTCTTAATGCGGTAGATTTTCTTTGATTTTGTGATCATGGTTATCACAAACAGGATGTATGTTTTCTTTTGTATCGTTTATGTCATGTTGTCACCTGACAATATAATCTTTATCTTGTGGAGTAAAATTGACAGTGTACTGTTATAAATAATCTTGATTGACAGTTGCGGAACTGTCCATTCACCGGTTCTTAGACTTCAGATAGACACTTCACACTATTTACTGTTAGTATTTGTTATGCATGGAAATGTTTATTAAATAATACAAAGTCTATACACAGTGTTTTCGTCTTAAAATATTGCAATACATAAACTGTAAATAAATAAGTAAAAACAAAATTAGTAAATAAATACATTAGTTTGTTATTAATATTCGATCCCCGACCGACTCATACCAAATACGTTATAGAAATGGTAGCAGATGCTTTCCTGCTTAGCGCTCAGCATATAAGGACAGGTCTGGCTTCTCTCCTCTCAAACCTCGTTTAAAAATACAGAAATGACTACTATTTGGAATGAGCGGTCGATAGTGATTAATATAAACTGGGATAACTAGTTTCGCAATCGACCTCAAATAAATAAGTTTAAATTATAAGTTCTCTTTTTCTTTTTAATTTATTTGATCTCTGTATTCCTTTTATAAATATTAATACATGTAAAGCGATAAAACAAATGTGATTATTCCCTTGTGCTGAAACTCTGTCAAAACAGTTACAAACTGCTCACGAGTATCAACACAGAATTATAATGAAGGATTAAATACATTTTTACCAAACATTACATCAGATGGATGATGATGTACCCAGTTATGTTTTAATTTAAACAATCGGATATATCAGATAAAGGAAGAGACACGCATTAACAATTAAATATAACAATTTTAATTGATCAATTTGAGAATGTAATACAATTTTAAGATTATCTCATTTTCGAAAGATAGTTAACTGGCAAATGTATCTTGTTTCTTTTTAAATACAATTATTCTACAACATTGTACACAACTTCTTAAAATACTATGAGGGCTGATAAAACGGATTATGAAGTTTGAAGTTTTATTCATAAAACCAGAAGGTCATTGATCCATGTGGCATATTTACAAATATATATATCATAAATTATACCGGATAAACCCGATTATGTAAATAGCAAGTGAACTATTTAATCAAGACAAATAAAAATACATATAATAGTTTTCTCAATCAATCCGCTACAGAATACAGTAAACAGTTCTCAAAATCATTTACAAACAACGGAAATATATTGATTTTCATAAGCATATTTCTAGAGTCAGGGCGCACAGCAAAACGACACTGGTGACGTCGTTGACATTGCGCATTACTACTGCGTCTCGAAATTGCTGAATGTTATTTAACACTTTTTAAAATATGCTCCTGAATGCTCAATACAACGTTGTTGGCGATCTACCTGTTGACATTGAATCAGTCTACGAACGAAGACTCGTAAATTGTCCACGCGACGGAACATCTCCCTGATGTTTAAGAGGCCCGGGGCACAGCACGGGTGCACTTAGTGTTAGTGATCAAATGGTCAAATGGGGTACAAAACGCCTTTCCCTTTAGACACATAACAATAAATACTATTATGATTAATATTGAAAAAGAATTTAACATTTTTAATTTGTTAAACCTTGTGATTTGTATTTTGCTTTATTATGAAAATAAAACGTTTGCATCGTTTGAAACGTAGATCGTCGATATCCCCAGCTTCAATTATTTAAGACTTAGCGTAAAGTAATTTAAAAAAAACTATTTCTTACTATCTCATTTAAACACGCTCATAAGAATGGTCGGCATGGTCCCGTAGCTTACGTCAAATTTTGTCTCGAGCGGCTTAACCGTTAAAAGCGTGTCGTTTTTTAACGTTTTTCGCCACTAACGTCACGAACGTCTGTGTAACTTTCTTCCTTCTCCCCCTTCCTTTTCTTGTCGTTGATGTTTGTGGTTCCTTCTCTAAAACATGTGTGCCAATAACTGCGGCTTACTGCATGGTTTCTGTGGGTAGCTGCACTTTCTTTTATTGTTTTGAATGGAGTTTTCAATTTTTTTCTGTTGACGCAATTTGTAGCGCTAGATTGCATTCAACGTGCTATATTAAAAATCCGACCATTTGCATTGATGTAATGATGTCGTATATTGAGATTACGTCATAAAATAGTGGCACGACAATTTCTTGGATTTTTATGTACAAAGCATTATTGGAAACAATAATAAACAACTTAAAACTTCGGTCGTTACAGTAAAACGATGCGCTGCGCCGGGACGGCATCACCATGGTTGTGTAATTTATGATTTTAAATACAAGTTTGTGATTTTCAAATAAGAAGTTGGGCCAACTGTTTGCATATAAATTGTCATTTCTTTTGATGTAAAGGTTTGCTGGTTTGATCGAGTAAAAAATATTTAGGAGCAAAAATCCGGTTTATTTTAACAGATACAGGCGCTCCGTTCACTTGTGTTCAGCTTCCGTAACGGCATCCAGCAGAACCAGGTGTTTTAATTACTTTCTAACTAAGTTCGCGAAAAAAGCTGTCCACTGATCCTTGACAATGATCATTCTAAGTTTTCCGTCATCTCTGTAAGATTTATGTACACGTACTTTTTTTTCCTTTTTTTAATCCGACGCCGTTTGTCTTTTTTAAAGACATTTCTTGTTAATAATACACTAGGCAGTATTCTACAGTATTCTGCATCATTGTAAACACCTTCTAAAAACTACTATTAAAATCGATTTCACACAAACATAAATATAAATGAAATTGCATCTTATAGTTTATTACAACACACTATTTATTAACAAGATTACATAAGTAAGAAGGTACATGCTTACATGTATATCAAAATGACAAATTAAACAAATTTCAGTAACATTACTGCGATCTTATTGGCCAGGTTATAGAAACATTTTTAACGATAATAACCGTAAGCTAAGTAAGAACGTAGCGCGTCATCAATCCTGCCCTCCATCTCTTTGCAGTGTGCTAGGAGGTTGCCGGCGGTCTCCGGGTGGAAAACCTGGTTCTGCTCGATGCCGTCCACGATGCTGACTCGAAGAGACTGAATCGCCTGTAGCTGTTTGTTTCTAAGGCCCAGATCGCCGAACGTGAGGTACTGTAGGTAGTGTAGGAACGGTCGGGAGTCAACTACGGCCCAGTTCATCCAGACACGTTCATTAGGGCTCCTGTGTTGAATATCATCTCCTACTCCTCTGACCATCTCAAAGTGTAGAATCGGCGGAGAACAATAAGCTTCCTGACGAAGAAAACGCACACAGTAAGCGATTCTGTTTGTCATTAGAACGTCATTTTCGCATTCATACAACAGTTCAGTGAATTTTTCACGTGGCTTTGTAACCAATGGATCCATCCTGTGACATCCGCATATTGCTTGTACCGTATTGTCGTATCTGCGTTCAACATCCTCCAGCACATCAGCTGCCATCTGGAGCTCACCATTGCAGTACAACATGCAGGCCAGTTTTAGTCGTGTTGACGCGACATCAGTGTCTATAGCCGCGCTGTACCATGACCAGATTATATTTCCTATCTGCATACCGTGTTGAAGACAAATGGATGCTGCAGTTGAAGCCAGATGCTGTTGGAGGTACCTGGTGATGTAGTCTCTGTTCACACCGTCTAGCCTACACAGGGCATGCTCACTGTCGTGTCTGTGTAGCTGGTGAAATGGCATTGCGTGGATCAGAGAATGTAAATAAAGACACAGCTCATCTGGTGTTTTATCAGCTGCCTCCTCCAGAATCACGCGCATGTGCCTAGCAAGCCAAACATTGCCGAATACGGAGAGAAATCCCGTGATCTCGTGATGTATAGATCTGCGCGGCTTCATATCCCGGATGGCCACAGAGTACACGTTGTTCAGAAGGCGCACTCCGAGATCGTCTGTTTTAACAAACGCCAAAGGTGCTAGGTGGGTGTCCATGATAATATCCAGAACTGTGCGAAGTCTGGCTCTCTGTTCGCTGTTGAGCTTTCCGTCAAACAGGTTCACTTCATCCATTATGTAATGTGGAAAATGTCCGCTGATCGTCCAGTCACGTATTAAGTTTAAACAATATAAGATACAATCAAATAAACGATCCGATGTCCACATCTCAAGTAGCAACTGCTCCCTAGCATAAAAAATTGCAGTTTTACAATGAAAACTCGTCAATTTTCCGTCTCCATTGAGATATGGGTTAATAATGTCCTTCTTCAACAGCTTTAGAGAAACGTAACAGTGCATGTATAAGATGCATGCTAAACATGAGATGTCGCTCAATGAGACTTGGGGATACACGCCACTCCAGTGATCTGTATTCACTGTTACAGTGGCCGTCAGGTATGAGGAAACATCCAAGTTCTCGGGCGGTCTGTAGCATGTCTTGTGTTGGCCAGATTCCGTGTCGCGGCCGGGTAAACCACGACTCGCACTCTACAGGCAATGTTACACACCTGTATGCATCCACAATATCATACATTTCTGAGATGCTGTGGGATGGTCCTGCGTTAATATAAGGCATGTTAGTTTCAGCAGCATATTGTCTCATAAACGTTCCCGCTGCTCGATTACTACTGTATATTATGCCGTCAGCATCCCTGACACTGAATTCGTCCCTAGGGAAGGTAAACGGAAGCGGCAAGTCAGGTCTGTTCTCCTGAAGGCGATAGTGTTGTGGGGAACACGTAGCATGCTTCACCATCAGCAGGTTTACTTTCCCGCGTTTCCAATCAGGCCGACGCGACATGATGTTCATACTATCATCACAAATTAGTGGGTCGATATCTGATCCCATTCCAGGTGTGGTGGTGCCTTCCGTCATACTCCCGAAATGATACAACACACAAGATCTACCACATATTTGTTCTCGCAATGTATCTGCAGACTTATTCTGAAGAAACGCATGTCGCCTTCTACCAATTATTAACTCCGTTATCCTGAGATCCTTCAGGGCCGCGATCAGTCGAAGTGACATCACACCGTAAAACCACTCAGGCACGAAACCGGCCATCGTAGAGTGTTACGCTTAATATACTAAAGTCCCAAAATCACTTCATGACACAGTCATTACTGTTCCTCAATCATACAACTTATGGTGTAATCAGGTGGCATGTGCACTTTTGTCTTATCCATGTTATGATAAAAGTAAGTCTTAAAATGAGTTCAGTTATAACCGCTATAATAATATCATAACCAAGTAAAATGGTTTAAACTCAATTTCATATTCTCTGAACACTAGATTTAATAGCATAACAACTGCTGTTTTTTTCTGCCGATGACTAAGTACGCACTTTTTATAAACTGTTTTAATAATTTATGTTCTTTCGAAATGAAACACATTGGTTCTTCTTTCGATTTTGACTGTTTGAGAAAATCCCCTGTGATCTTCAGTTTACAAGCATGTTCTTCCGTGCATTAAGTATGTGTTTTACATGGATCGGTTATATTCAAATTAGAAGATTGTATTTATTTCGAATGTATTGTCAATGTGTTTTTTAACTTTTGTGTGCACTACACTGTGAATCATAACCCTTACTGCATTTAACAGTTTGTGTTTGATGACGAAATCCTCGTCTTCTATGAAATCACGCGAACTTCCCCTTACTTTCGATATACCAGTAATAAATTTACATCCTCTTTCGTTTTCAACTACACATGGGAGATAAACAGATGTGTCTGTGAGCTTAAGGTTACATACTACTCTTTTTATTAGCTCACCTGAGCACGAAGTGCTCAGTGAGCTTTTGCGATCCTTCAATGTCCGTCGTCCGTCGTCCGTCCGCGCGTGCGTGCGTCCGTCCGTCCGTCCGTGCGTCAACAATTTCTTTAAACAACATCTCCTCTGAAACCGCTTGTTGGATTTTGACCAAACTTCACAGGAATGATCTCTTGGTGGTCCCCTATCAAAGTTGTTCAAACCGTTCCAGTTGGTTGCATAAGTAGGTCACGGGGTCAAAAAATAGGTTTTCAAAATGCGATTTTCAAAAATCTTCTTGTCTGAAACTATAAGGCCCAGAGCTTTTATATTTGGTATATAGCATCATCTAGAGGTCCTCTACCAAATTTGTTCAAATTTTGCCCCTGGGGTCAAAATTGACCCCGCCCCGGGGGTCACAATTTTACATTAAAGTATATAGGGAAAACTTCAAACGACATATTCTCTTGAACCACTAATTGGAATTTGACCAAACTTCACAGGAATGATCCCTGGGTTGTCCCCTTTCAAAGTTGTTCAAACTGTTCCAGTTGGTTGCATAAGTAGGTCACAGGGTCAATAAATATATTTTTGAAATGAAACTTTTAAAAATCTTCTTGTCTGAAACTACAAGGCCCAGAGCTTTTATATTTGGTATATAGCATCATCTAGAGGTCCTCTACCAAAGTTGTTCAAATTATG
>Ga0224511_10004455_pt1 | contig 10599 bp, 9 predicted proteins | sample SF_May12_sed_USG_2_FD_169988 | JGI IMG/M metagenome (GOLD analysis project Ga0224511, IMG submission 169988) | Sediment microbial communities from San Francisco Bay, California, United States - SF_May12_sed_USGS_8_1 | ecosystem: Environmental > Aquatic > Marine > Sediment | place: USA... | reverse complement strand
GCGTCAGTGGTGTAGCATCCTTCATTACCACTGATGAACAGCTTCAATAAAACCGAGGCTGCTGTTTTCTCATTCAGGCCTTGTTTCCTGAGGGCTTTCCCTTTCTTCAGTTTAGTATCGTTCCAATTTAAATTTGTTGCCTGCCACTTATGTTGGAGAACTTTTTTAGTTTTATATTATTAGGACTAAATATTACTTTCTATAAGAGATTGTTAGCTTCATTTTTTTAATACACAACACTTTAAAACAATACAAAATGAAATATGAAACTTACAGGTTCATTCGCGGCCATTGCCAATGCTATGTTTACTGCAAGAAAAAAAAATCTCTCTTAATAACCCCATGTCTGGAAAATGTACTGATGAATGAAAACATAAAATCTAATAATTCTCTCAAACCTAACTATTTCAAAACTTGGTACAAGTGGAAGACAGTGTTAAGTATAAGTTTTGATAAATTGACCCAAAATAAGGTAGGCCAAGCATATTGTATTATACATTAATATACATAATGTAATTGATAAAAAAGTTACTTTATAAATAATAACACAAACCATAAACACTGTTAAGAAAACAGACTACATTATTGTAGTACTTCTGCTATAAAAAATATAAGCATACTTTTAATTCTTTTAATTAAATAAATCTAAAAATATAACTAAATTAAAACAGTCTGGCACCTTTACATTTTTCCAGAACATATTTTTTTATTTTTTATATTACTTCAATTACATTTGTAATGTTATCTTTATCTACCTGCAGTTGTTGATTTTCCAACGCCACCTTTGCCGGATGCCACCACGATCACGGACTTGACTCCATCAATAGGCTTCCTCTGGGGAAGGCCACGTGCCATCAACTTCTTTTGATGATCTGTGACCTCACCTTTGATGCCCTAATGAAAGTCAATAGTATCAAGGAAATAATAACTGGTTTATATTTGCATTGTTTTTTTATTGACAATAATGGAAATAGAGTTTTCAAAGTAATATTACAGGGAGTTCATTAAGTTATGCACCGATTTTTTTATGTTATTAATCTTTAATTGAAAAGGTGTAAAATCAAATTACAGGGAATCTGAACATTACAGTTCTCCAATGTCAAGGTGTTATTAAGCATTTCAGGTCAATGTTTACATTAGATTTATATGTACAATTAATTCTTTATATGGACTTGACAGGTACATGTTAATCTTTGTGTAACACAGTGAGTTCAATGTAATGTATAGGAAAAAACCTAAAGCAGAATTGTATGCCCGGGTAGCTCAGTTGCAAGCTGGGGGTCGAGGGTTCAATTCCTGCCCTGGGTAAATGACTTTTTTGTCCTGTATATATTTGAATTGGATTTTAACGGCAATAAAGCATTTGACCAGCATTTTTTTCCAATAAAGTTTTAATAAATAAACAGACCTATTAAGAGCGTTCCCTATGTTGGATTAGCATTTAGACAAGGCTCCCCACACCAAAATGTCAATTAGACTTAACATTATTTTATGCAGTGTTAACTGACATGTTCTCTTATAGCACATACACCTACTTAACTCCTGTGAAACTGCTGATTAGTTTAAAAGTTGTTATAATATTCTTATATGAACGAACAGAGCGGGTGTCCGAAATTTATTTCGTCCGAAAACTTTTCATTGTTCAACACATACAATATACTTACAAATGGATTGTCATGGCTTGACATATGCCTCAATTGACATCTAAGATATTTTCTTAAACATGTCAATGAAAGTTTCTTCATTATCATTGGTTTTAAGAACAAAATATAATAATAAATATTTTTGACATTTGAGGGCAATCTAGCTGAGTATTAGTGAAAGTTGGCACCGTCTTCCTCCCAAAAGAAGAGTTCTCTTCAAAGAAAGACAACCTCACAACTACTAAACACATTTTTTATCTGTAATTTAACCGTTAAAAATACTCTACAACTGTTGACATCAGGTATATTATTTATCTTAATGCTTACTACTATATTTATTTCATCAGGCATCAAGTAACTGCATTTTAGTTAAAAGGATTTTACCTTTAACTATTCGTACATAAAGTCGTTCGTACCTTAAATGATTTTGCACACATTGCTAGTCGACCTCATCAAATGCAATCGTTTTAGAAATACAGCAATTGTTTTATTTAAACTGGATCCAGATCTGTTTGTGTTTTAAAATTACAGCATTATGTTTTTTGTTGTAGGATGGATGGAAATATTTCTCAACAAAATGGATGTCAGGCCGGTGGAAACAAGGATCTAACAGAGAATGGCACCTCTACTGAAGTCACAGAAGAATTGAAACAAAAGCGCCCTCCAGTAAAGAGAAGTTTCGATAAAAACTATCTTAGTTATTGATAGGGGTCTTCAACAATGTCACATAACCCTGGTATTGATAATAAATTATTATTATTATTATTATTATTATTATTATTATTATTATTATTATGGTTAGTTCTTCTACATATATATGTTTTAAATTTCTTTTTCTAGATACACAAATGTTATAGACCATGTTTTTGCCATATATCAACAAAAAGATTTGTATATATTACAGCGGTCAGAGAGGAAAAGAAGGTATCATGAGGAGAAGCTACAGATTCAACGAGAAATGAGGAAAACTAAGAAACAGAAAAATAGAGAGAACAAAAAGCATTCAGATGGTATGATTCTAACATATATTAGATCACTAAAGATCAGTATGCAAGTTCTGAGGTAGCAATGATGAAGTAGTGGACTTTTGGTAGCCTTGACTATTATTATGCTACATGTATGTCTTGTTCCGTTGTCCCTCACAGCTGACTCACATGAAGGAGTCAGCCCAGGTCACATATTCACGGAAGACCAATACGGTTCTGTTTCTGTTTTGTCCGTAACTATTTGTATCCAATTTTTTAACAAGCACAAACAAAATCGCTACAGATCAAACACCATAGTGTATCCTTACTTTTTCTAATACGTTCTGGTATGTATGAAAACCATATCAGTACGTAATTTGTAAACCCAAAATTGCATGTTCAAAAATAGACAAGGATTGCTACGGTATACATGGACTACTACAAATGATAACAATCCAATACAGAGAGCTTCTGACCAATACCAATAGTTATGAACGAAAAATAAAAACTTGGCTAGCGCCTCCATGGCAGTCTTCCGAGAATATGTGACCAGGGCATACCAAATATTACGTTTCTGTAGTCATCCATGAGTGATTAGGCAGTAGCTCTTCCGTGGGGGTCTTTTTCGAATATGTGACCTGGGCTTAAAGGATAACAAATAAATGTTAATGAAGCCTTACTTTTCCAGACATTGAGCAGCCAGTTAGAGGAAGAAGGGAGAAGGAAGCTATTCGGCAGAAATGTTTGGCTGCCATGGAAACTGGACAGATTGTGTGTATTGACTGCAGTCTAGAACAACACATGAGTGAGAAGGTATGTGTCTCTAAGGTTGCTGAGTCAGTAGATTTTGGAATACTAATGCAGAGAACTTAGTGACTCATCTCTGTGATCTGACCTTGTTCTTGAAAACAGTGTAGTATCCTACTATGTACAATGTAGCTCGTTCTTATGCTCTTTTTGTATATTGCGATGCCTAACTTTTTCCTTTACAAATCATGAGATGACATCCTTGGAAGTTCATTTAAGAATGTTTTATCATTAATTATATCTAGATTGTTTTCTAAAGAAAATTGATGCCAGTTAACTGTTTTCTAAAGAAAATTGATGCCAGTCAATTGTTGAAAAATCAGACTGATATTTTCAGGAAAAGACCAAATTAGCAATGCAGGTTGGGCGATTGTATGGATCAAACCGACGGGCAGATAATCCAGCACACATATATCTCACTGGAGTAGATAAAGGAGGACAACTGTTTGCTGAACTGAAACGGATCAATGACGGATTCGAGAAATATTTGGTATATCTTGCAATCTCGATCTATTTGATAAGCTACACTGTATAACATTTTGTTTGTATTAGTTGTAATAAATTAAAGATGCCTAACTGCTGTTATTCCATAAATGTACTCTATTTTTCTACTTCACACCTTTTTCGACACACATAAGGTCATTATCAAAGTACTCATACTTTCATAGGAAGCTTAGCAAATGTTCATGTATTAAATACCAATGCACATTCTAGTGCACGTAACTAACCTTTGTTTTTGCGATACTGAGTACCGGTAGTGAATTTTTTTTATCTTGTTATGTTCACTTTACTATGAACTGTACTAGTACTAACATCATCCCTTTGTCAATTTCAGATTGACATTGAGGAAAAGACATATGCAGAGTTGTTTCCCTTGGATAAGCTTGTCTACCTTAGTCCCGACTCTGACAATGTTCTCACTGACATTGATCATGATAAAGTCTATGTCATTGGAGGCTTGGTGGATGAAAGTGTAAAGAAGGTATGTGCCATTATCTAAGTTAAATTTGTGTGTTTATTTTATATAATTGTGGTCGGTTTCAAAATTGTCTTCATTTTTAGCCTAATGGTAAATTTTTCATATACTTTGGTAACTGCGTAGTTTAAGTATATGGAAATGGTAATTAAATATACTCTAACCCTTACATGGTCTAATAATCCCAAGTGTTGCTTATACTGATTATATAGCCTGGCTGGTCATTTAGATTAGTTAAAATATTAGTTTTTATGTCATTATCTACACAATATAATGTCTGTCTTGAACAAGGCATCATGTCAACATAAGTTTGCATGCCATCAACATGTAGGTAGGCATGTCACAAACTTAGTATGTATGTGGTTATCAGTGGATTCATGTCATCTATAGTTACAAGCCATTATCTTTATTAATGTTTGCTTGTCGTTGTCTATGTTTGCATGTGTGCATAGTACAAGTCACACTTTTTTCAAATAAGCTTTGTAGGAAAAGTGTGAGAAGGTTATTTGTCAAAAGGAATTACACAGTAGTCTTGTGTATTACTAGGTGTAAGATCCGTAACTCTGTAATAATCTATGTATTTGACGTCATCGCGCCTTCCTTGTAGCATGTTACCCAGGATTTAGCTACCAGCACTTCAGTGGCGACAGCACGACTGCCGATAGTTGAACACATGGTGAAACTGGATGCCAACAGTCCCTCTCAAGTTCTGGCTGTCAATCAAGGTTTGTCTATTTAGTTACAATTGTCAAGTTCTTGGTTTTAATCAGTTTTTTACATTTGATTTGATGTAAAGTCCTTGCTGTCAACCAAGTTTGTATATTGAGTTGTGAGTGTCAATGTCTTGGTTTAACAACAAATTGTACATATTTTTATTAAGTGTTAAATTCCTGCTGTTGACCAAGGTTTGTCTATTTGTTTATAAGTGAAAATACGTTGATGTTGGCCAAAGTTTGCCTATTTAGTATAAATTGTAAAGCCCTTGGTGTTGGCCAAGGTTTGTCGTTTTGGTTACAAGTGTAAATTACTTGATGTTTGCCAAAGTTCGCTCTTATGGTTGTAGGTGTAAGTCCTTAATGTTGGCAAAGGTTTGTTAGGTTTGCTCATTTGGTTTTCAGTGTACAGCCGTTGATGTTAGCCAATGTTTGCCCATTTAGTTATATGTAAGTCCTTGGTATTGGCCAAGGTTTGTTCACTTGGTTGTAAGTGCAAAACCATTGATGTTAACAAGATTCATTCATTTGGTGTGAAGTTTAAATAAATATGGGAAGAAATGTTCTATTTGGTTAAAAACAATGTGTGAAGGTTTAATTTCAATTTACTTAACATATAGGTAGAAATACAAATGCATGGTGATAGTCCTAATGGTTATCATGTATTATAAATACAAAAAAGTGTTGGTGTTGGTATTTAGTGAGGTGACTTGGCTCAATGGTAAACATTTGACTGCCAACCTAGAAACTGCAAGTTTGACCCCCTTACCCAACTAAAATTACTACATGGAGATATGTACTGGTTCTTCACAGGAAATATGCCACGATGAACTATTGCTTTACACTTGGCACGTTACGTATCCTGGTTTGGCATGTGTGGTGGGCGCTTTAGTATCTTGTACTATGGGACACTAATTGAATCTAAAAATCTGTATATCCCGTGCTGAATGGAAATGTCCGAGTGCGTTGATAAATAAACGTATCTCACCCCTATTGGTATTGAATGACATTTTAGTATATCTACATGTTATCAATCCAAAAGATCTGAAAAGCCTTGTTCTAAACTCTCACTAACATAAAAAGGGTTGTCTTCTAAATCATGTTGTTAAAGGCTAGATAATTTTAAAGAATATCTACTGTGGGGCCAGTTTGAAATATGCCTTTTACGTAGAAGCACATATAGATCTATTAGAATTTGTGATATATTGAAATTTGTTATATTCTGAATAAATATTTTGTTTCAGTATTTGACATTCTGCTGAACTACACCCATACACATGACTGGAAGACGGCCCTAGCTGTTGGTGTTCCCAGGAGGAAAGGCTTTGTGGTGGAAGAAGACAATACCTGATTTTGAAATTCTTTGTTTTTATAGGGTGTCAAAATAAAATTAGAAAACAACTGTTTCAAAGATTTATTTATAAACTTGTGTGCACTTTTATGTGAATTAGCTTACAAACATATATATAATTAAGACATGTAGACAAAAAGAACCTAAAGTAACATAAAATTAATTTAAAAACATAAAAAGGTGAGTTTGTAAGAGTGGCGGTCTGGCAAATTTGTTAACTGTTGTAAAATTAAATATGTAAATTCTTACAACAGTACAATCATCTTCATCAGTAGAGAAACAACAAACAAATCAACACAAAAATTGTGAAAAAGCTTTCCCGATAAGTTTGAAATAGTGGCGGTCTTCAATTTAGGGTCATGAATTTGTTCAATACTAGCACTTCTGTTTTGATCTACTAATTCAATGGTCCCTAATGCAAAACGTCAAAGAAATTGTACATTGGTTGTCTGTTGAATATTGTTTTAAATCTTATTGTGCCTCTTAACCTTTCTCAAGCCACCGTCTTCAAAGAACAGATGTTTGCTGCGTAGGGGATTCTAGAAACGAAATTGAAAAAAGTAAAATATATTGCTTGGCATAATGGTTATTGTTTTGTTTGACTTATCTATCAGTTACACATGGTATGCACAGTGCAGATTTTACATAAAAGACAAATCGATATCTTAACATACTATTACTGTTAACTTACAGAAAATGAAGCTAAATCGGTGTTTATTGAGGTTAAGCAATGTCAAGGAGTACAAACCCGGAATTTCATAGGCAGAACTTCTCACCACATCTTCTAGTGTATCATATTCCCTTGGAGGATCGGTTTCCATTTTGTTTTCACTACAGAAGTAGAGAACACGAAATAAATTTGTATAGGGGCAAAATTATTAATTACATAGTGGATTAAACCGTTCTATTAAGGGACACAACATAACAATTTGATACCATAAACTATCAAATTTTCGTACAGAAACATACAAAATACCAGTTTAAAACAAGTACACACAATTGCACACCTTATTTTTGGCTTCAGTATATTAACACTTTCTTTAATGGAAAATAACATACATAAAAAGTAATCACACTTACTATGCATGTTCCTTTGAATAGGTACTCGCTGGTTTTCCTGTTGAAAATAAGTGTGACAATATTTATGCATACCACTGAAATGAAGTAACCTTTACATGTACGCTTAAATTTATATTAAAATACTTAAAACGAAACAATGTACTGGTATAACACACATATCCTGTCAAATGTACCTGAACGTCTCTGTCGCATTTTGACAATACTTATCATTGCAACTACAGCTACTAGAATTCCAAAAGCAAAAGTCCCGATTAAACCACCAATTGTCTGTGGAAGCGAACAACACAAGTCTTCGTTCTTGTTAAAGTGTGAAGGGTCTGGAATTGTAACAAAAACACAAATGAGATACTAGCTACTATCGAATACCACTGTTACAATTACACAGTCTTTGAATGCGATCATGGTTTTTCAAATTATGCTTAATATACCTGGTCTGTTCTTACCTTTTACACTCAATTGTGTTTCGCTGTTAACTTCAACGCCAAGTCCGTTGTTGGCCGTGCACTGATATAATCCTTCATCGTTCTTTGAAACAACATGAAAGGTGATGGTAAGTGAATTATAACCCTGTACCAAGTTGTCCGATAGTTTCTCCATATTTGGTGTGATCCTGTACCACGTGATAATTGACTCAGGTTTGCTGGACACGCTGCAGTTTAACCAGCCTGGCTGCCTTTCAACAAATGAGCTCGACACCAATATCACTTTAGGGGAGTCTTGAAAATGTAAAACATGTATGTATTAGTTTCAAAACCATGCTTATGTAGAAAATGGTGTAAATGTATTACGATAAATGAAATTAGAAACATCTACATTATTTTCCTTCACCTACATTTAAGAATAATTGTGGCAATGACCAAAGGCTGCGACATTAACCTTACATTTCAAATCTAAGGTCACCGAGGAGTGAACACTAGTTCCCTGGGAGAGTGGGTGTATAGCTCTACATTCGACATCATGGCCGTCCATCGCACGTGTGGGAATAAACATCATAATCTGTGACGTAACAAGCCCGTCATTTTCACCGACTGTCTGGCTAACATTCGCCGTGTTATGTACTAGCTGACCATCTCTATACCAGGTGATTGTAGAAGCTGGACTTGATGAGTCGGTTTGACACGTCAAGTTCATTACGTTGACGTCGTTTGCATATATCGTGACGTCTCCGGTGATGTTTGTAAAGCGCGGCATAACTGAGTATTTATTTGAAAATCATATTCGATGTGAAATCATTATTAGCAATAAATAGCTTAAAATCCTCTCAGAGGAATCTAACATATGGGCTACTAATAACTGGTTATCAACACTATTCCATTTTATAGTGCGAGATTTCAAACGATATTCATGAACATTTAATGAAAATAGCACAGATAATGCACTTTATACGATATGTTATACTCACACAAAACTGTCAACGGCTTTGACCCTGACCTCGGCGATGGAAGCGATGCGTGTGAAACCCTGCACGTAATTGTCTTGCCATTTAACGTTCTATTAACCGCACGTCGATAGTCAGACGTCACCATAAATGTGACGTTCCCAGTGTCGGTGACTTTTTTATTGATCGCTGGTTCAGCAGGTCCGTCTTGCATTGTCCATGTCATGTTAATATCTGAGGGCCGAAATCCCACAGATGTACATCTTGCAATGGAAACAACGTTGTCGCTCTCAACTGGTGGACCCAGGAGTGAAATAGAAGGTTCCGAGGGTGGCACTATTGACGTAAATGATACTATTTGTTCATTAATATGACATATTGCATGTTCCAGATACGTTTATCATAAACGTGAAATTAATGTCACGCGTTTTATAAATACTTTGTAAAATTGTCAAATTATTATATTTCATTACTCACGTTCAAAACGGATAATAATATGTGCCTCTCCAACGAGCCGTGGTTCATCGCTGTAAGATGACTGACAAATGAACAAGACACCGTCGTCAGCACTCGTTGGTGTAAACGTTAACGTGTTAGTAACGTTGTACGTTTCATTATTTGTGACAAAACTGATGACGCCAGATAAAAGTGTTTCGCTAGAAACTGTGTTCCTGAACCAGTCAACCGATTGTTGAGGGTAACCTCTTTCTGATCGGCAAATCATGTCTGTAGGTTTACCTTGAATAAATACGGTTGGCGAAGTAATTGTTGGTTCATTAGGATGCACTGGAACAAAACCAAGTGTGGAACGCATTAGTTCAATACAATTGTTAGTTTAGACTCCTTTGTCCTTATGTAAGGCTAACTTAGCAACACACGACATGCTTAGGGCCATATCACCAGATTTCAGAAAGTCCCATATAACTATTTTTTACTATGAAAAGGAATGCCAACATTGAACAATAATATTGTTTACCTTCCTACTTTATGCCGTGACAATGTTAATAAATAATGTTTGTTTCTAACTGCATAGGGGGAGGGAGCTGTTTTAAATTATAGGACAGTGATTGCCCCAATAAAATGTTTATTTAATAAAAGTGTGCTGTTTTATATGTCATTCGTTAAAATACTTCTGTATCAATGATTACGCAAACTACATTCATTTTATGTTTTTGAACGTAACCATTTTATATATGAACAGCTGTTTTCCTTGTGGTTCATTAAAGCATTACTTAGTATTTTGTTTTACATGTTACATATGCGCAACATATAATGACAATGGTAAACACGCAAACAAGATCTTCTAAAACCATTGCGGTTTAAGTGTAAGAAAACATGCTAAGTAAACAAAAGAAATAGAAAACAATATCTGTATAGTTATTCAAATACCTCTGACAAAAAGTTTGACGACCCAATTCATGCCATTTTGGTAACATAAATATTCTCCTTCCTCTGCTCTATTTACGGGGTTAAAAACAAGATCCCGTTTGTTGTCCGCCCAATTCATGCGTTGTAGTTTGTCCTGGCTTAGATTTGGATTGAAGTTGGAAGAACCGTCGTAGTTGTATATTGTAGTATATCCACTTGCAGATATTGGGGGCCCTCTCCATAACGGGTATTCAGATTCAATCGCGCACACAATTGTCACTGCGGTGTTGTCCTCCACAGTTTGTGTACGGTTGGCAG
>Ga0224511_10004454_pt1 | contig 10600 bp, 3 predicted proteins | sample SF_May12_sed_USG_2_FD_169988 | JGI IMG/M metagenome (GOLD analysis project Ga0224511, IMG submission 169988) | Sediment microbial communities from San Francisco Bay, California, United States - SF_May12_sed_USGS_8_1 | ecosystem: Environmental > Aquatic > Marine > Sediment | place: USA... | reverse complement strand
TTTTTCTGCCATACCAATGTTGGACATACATGTACATCAATACATAATGTATACCCTATAATAACTCTTCAATCAGTTCGCATTTTTCAACATTTTATGTTTGATCATGATTTTTGGCTTTTTTTTTTTTTTTTTTTTTTTTTTTTTTTTCGACCTGCCAGTGGACATTTTTTTGAAAAATTCTCGTAAACCAGAAAATAAAAAAGAAGTGGCCTTAATTTGTACATGGTTATCCCGGAGCTGTGTTATAAGTACCAACGAATGTTAAAATTTCACACATCGCAAATGATGTATAACGAAAATGAGTAAAACGGTCTATGTAATTGTCAATGAATTTGGATTAAGAATGCTCTTTTCCAAGAGCCCTGGACTTCTTATCTGAGGGTTAGGTGTTTAAATCCCAATATTGATTCCTGACAGAAATAGCCTTCACATGACATATTATTGACATTCTAACCATTGATATTTTGACATAAACAGTTTTATTTATGTTGACATCCTAAAAACTTACTTTCTAGAAATTAACAATTTTGACAAATACCAACTGATATCTTTAAACATCCTTTGTCAGCATGAACAATATTACTTTCATTTATTTTTTTTAACTTATCATGTCTGATATTAACAGCCTAACCAACAGCATCTTCACCAATTGCATCCTTGACATTAACAATCTTAGCATTGACCGCCTTAAACTTGACCTTTATAATTGACATTAAAAAAAAATTGGTATCATTTACAAGTAGTATGGACAGTCTTGACACTCATAAACTTTGAATCGACATTTGAATTGACTTTAACTTGACATTAATATGACCTTACAACCAGATTTTTTCTATTGATGATGGTAGAATATAATAATATGTTATTTACATTTAATCAGACCTTACATCCCCTGTAGCCTTATAAAGGTCAACATTTTACCATTTTTATGTCGCCCTTTCGAAGAAAAGGCGATACATAGGAATCGCTTTGTCCATTGGTTTGTCCTTCCTTTCTTGAAAACTTATGGTGGCTATAACATTGACATTCCTTTATATTTTTTCTAAACTTCTAAATTTTAATGCTTATGACAACATGGCATGATGATGCCACATTTTTTAGGTCAAGGTCGCATTTGCTAGGGTCTTGTCCCTTTTTGTACTTAGATTTTGTCACTTAATCTTTGCCTGTATAATTCATGTTAATTTTTTTGTAAGTCTGACAAAAAATATTGTAAGACATTATTGCTGTAAAAAATTGTCACAAAAAAAAATATCTTGAAAAACTCTTTGTTAGCGAATGTCTGCAACACATCAAATTGGCCATAATTGCTTGTCATATAATTTTATTGCATGATCATTTTAGATGAATTGCGTAAGCATCACATAGTGATATAGTCTTATAACTTTAAAAGAATAAAAGCTTTTCCATCAACAAAGCAAACCTGACTTTGATCTGCTAATCATGTGTATTTTTGTCGCTGACAACTGACTGCTGATAAACGTCACAAATGACACAAGTAAAGTTAAAAATAGCAAAAATGAAAAAAGAATAATTCTAATTTGTAGTCTTCTGTATTTTGTCACATTGCAAGTTTTGTTTATTTTGAGTAATGCTTTCTCCACACACAATGACAATCTCGTTAAAACTGCGTCATCTATTGCTTGCACAAATATTGATCAAGCTGTTCTGGAATTCAATCGATCTTGTTAGAGAGGGGACGCGTTTTTCCTGCGTGCACCGGAAGACAGCTGGGGCAAAATAACCCGTCTGCTCGCTGTTTCTTCTAAACAAATTGCTAATTTTATGGAGACATTTTTTTTCGCACAATGAATTTCAAATGTGATTCTGTTGAGTGTGATGAGATTTTATTACAGCTATTGAAGGCTGTGAAAGTTGTAGCATTTTTCAGAGCTTTTGACTTGATCATTCAGTATTGTAGCCCTGTAGAATGATATATTGTTTGTAAGTGAGTTATTTATAATAATATTCACATTTCTTACACTAAGATGTACAAGTTCCATAGAAGTTATTATGTTACATGAATTGCCAGTGAAAATCTTTGGTCTGCGTTTTGCGTGATTTGCGCTTATTTTGTCTTTAAAACGCATAATTGCATAATGTGCGCGCTAAAAAACACATGCCAAAAAATGTCAACAATCATTTTTATTCATTATTAGAATAGGAGATATGAGTCAGTATTCCAGTTTATCACAATATAATGTCCTTGATAGTAATAAATGGACAGCAACCTTATTTATTAATTAATAACAATCGCAAAATGTCAAATTTGTCGAAATGTGTTGTTTTGTTTTGCTTCATGGTTGTTTACATGTCAACTTTTGGATTGTTATCAACATAAGTTTTATTTATTATTTAGAATCAAATTAAATAAAATGAGCACTAATCATCCGTATTATTTGTTTATAAAAGATGCATTCAAGGAATTGTCAAAGAAAATCCCATTATGCTTTTAAAAATCCCATTGTTTTGGAAATGTGCATTTTTTTATTCCATACTATCTAAATGAAAATTTAACACTGTGCATCCCTTCTCACAAAATAAAATAAATAAATATTTTGTATAAATGCACAGTTCCGCAATTTCTTCAGATCTTTTTGTTCTTGTGATACATGTATCACAGACATAAAATATGCTTTCTTGTTTATTTTACAGGCCACATTGCAACCTCATAATCATCGGAGATCACGTTTAATAATGTCCCGTTATTACTTATCAAGATTAACAGACAGGAAATGACCATCATGACAAAACCACAACATATTTTATGCTGGTTAATTGAATGAAATATTATGGAAAAAGAACTATACAAATTACAAAAACAGCATTTAACTTCAATAAAAGTTTATGTTGCTCGTTGCATTATTATATTTATTGTTATGAATTTTTTTGTGAATATGAAATGTTAAATAGCCAGATTCTTATGTGATGATTTTTTTCACAGAAAGATCAGTTTTCTATTGCTACTGTCTTCCAAGTTCTCTGTAAGAATATTTCTAATTCTTACAGAGTAGTCTAGCTCTACAGACTGTGTTTTCTGCAATTATCTCAAAATAACCCCAATAATTTGTTTATAAAACTGGAAAACAAACATTAATTACTGGGTTTTTACTTTATGAAGTGCAAAACTTGTCTTCCTTTATTTGGAAGAGTAAAGCTTATTGTCACACTTTTTTGTTAACTAGCTAACAGGCTGTGATAGTCTGACAGCTATTTCCGGGTGCACTCAAAGACCTCTTTAATTAGATTTTTTATCAAATGATTGATCCATCTGCAGACATGTTCATTTAATTACAAAACCTAAAAATAGAAAAGCTCTATTTTTAATCACTGACTTGTAAGCTAATTATGTGTCTTTAATCTTGTTTCAGGAATCTTATCATTGATGAATATCACCGACTTATATCAAGTCTACGGACCAGTGACAAATTGCAGAAACGACGTCACTGCTACATTGGAACCTATTCATTATTGGAAGCCAAAGTCAAAATTACAGGAAAGACGTTTAGCGGTCAATGACTGCTTCAGAGATGTGAGTTGTAATTGGAAAAAAAGCATCATAGTGTGAGGACTGCTGAGAGTGTGATGTTGAAGAATTGTGAAAATTGTTGACATCGACACAACACAGGAATTGTTTTAGATCTATAAATAAAGTAGAAGTGAGGAATCAAACAAGTGTGTGAGTTGTGAACGTCGATGTAAAGTGGAGAGAAGCGTTGTTTTATGTCTATATGTAGATTCTACATCTGAGGCAACAATAAGAATTGAAGAATTGTATAAATTGTGCACATCAACATATATAGAATTATAGACAAAAGACAGGCGTTTTATCAGATCCGTTGTCTTCCATGTGACTAGGGACCGTTGTTGTATGGGCACAATACAGACGATGTCTGGAGGATAATGCCGTATTGAGGAACACATGTGATTGGAATATACAGCTGCCACATCAATGCTTCCAGGATGTAATGTAGATGGGTGACATAGCAATAACTATAGGTTTGTATGATGGTTTGTTTTCATTTGATAAAAATAATAAAATTACCTTATTTACTTAATCTAACTTAGTTGTTTGACACTCTTTCGGACACCCTCTAATTTTCACCCAAATATTTTTTTTTTCATATCCAATAATTATTTGTGTGTGTCCAAATATATGGAGTAATACCAGTACCTTTATATAGTAATATGTCTATTCAAGGGTCTAAACATCAGTCTCTGATATAATTATGAATAATCAAAATAATAATTTACGGGTTTTTTTGTTACTAACATATTTTATTAATCAATTTAATTGCACAGATATTCCTCAGGAAGTAGAAATTTTTATGCATATATAAGCATGTGATTTTATAGGAAATCTTTTTCACCCCTTAACACTCGTTAAGAGGTTTCAATAATTTAATACTCATTTAAATGATTGTTATAATATCATATCTTTGAGTTTTACTATGTGAACTCATTTTCACTGATTTTTCGGGAATTTATTGAATCATAAAAATCACATTTGCAAGTTGCAACCAATTCTTCAGTTAAAGTCCTTCTTCCATCTAATAACTATAAACCATCTGGAATTGCTTACAAACAGAATAGCTGAGGCTTTTAAGCTGGGATTTCAATATCATGGTTATATTCCCAAGAGCTTTTCATTGTTTTGCCAATTTGATCCTAGAAGTTATTTCAAGCCTGAATGCAGCTTCATTTGCAGTTGATTGTTCCTTGCAGTTGATTGTTTTGCAACCACTGTCTTAAATTCTTGATGTAAAATGTTAGGTTAATGTCTGTAAACTTGATAACATTGTTTGAGGCTCACAGTGTTACAATGTTGTATTGTTACTGGAGTAAAATACAGTGTTGTGCCTTGGAACTGTGCATGGACATTATTAAGTTGTGCTTTATGAATATTTAATATTCATTGTTATGTTCCATAAAGTCTTTCCTTTGAGGTATGTTTTATTGTTGATTATTAACAAATCTAATCAGTAAATGCAACTCCTCCCACTTCACTGTTTGGAATTTCAAGAAACTTTACCACAATGCTCGGCCTTATGCCTGGTAAACTGTTGTGCATAAAGGTGGTAATTTTGCTGTAACATGTTCCATTCAAAAGTTATGGCCCTTGTGTCAAGGCTATGGGTGGGGCATTCATCCTATTCTGTGACATTTTCGCTCTAATTTTACTGTTTTACGCAATGAAATGTACAAGTGTGATACATAGGAATGTCTGTACTTCAGTATACAGCCTTTTCCACAAAAATATGCCAAAGATTCACAGTTGTGAATTAAAATCACTTTAACCTATATAATTAATTATAAAAATATTGTTTTTCCTTCCAGGCCATGGACTGTACATGCATGGAGTTAGCGTTAGAAGGAGAGCGATTGTGTAAGGCCGGCGACTGCCGAACTGGTGTCCAGTTCTTTGAGGCTGCAGTGAATTCTGGGACTGATGACCTGAAAACTCTCAGTGCTATTTATAGCCAGTTGGGGAATGCCTATTTTTATCTACAAGAGTTTGGGAAAGCTTTGGAGTATCACAAACATGACCTAAATCTTGCAAGGTATGTACATGCACCTAATGGATAACAAGTATCACATTTTAATATTCACAGTTATTATGTCTCCCCCCAACTTGGGTGAGACATATCGTTTTTGTCCTGTCTGTGCGATAGCCCGTCGTCACACTTCGTTTCCTCTCCCTCTTACAAACCGTTTGTCACAGAGACTTAAAATTTTATTAGATGATTACTGATTAGGCAGCAGAGTAAAAGACCCCTTTGTGTTTTAGTCATTGGGTCAAAAGTCACAGGGGTCAAAAATGTGAAATTTGTTTCTGATCAATATCTTGCAAACTATATATGTTACAGAGACTTAAAATTTCATAGGATGATAGGTCTGCATGAGTAGAAGTTTTTGGTGTCAGTGGGTTAAAGATCAAGGTCACAGGTAAAAATGTTAATGTTTCCATGTGTTATCTTACTTTACCGTTTGTCACAGAGACTTCATATATCATGGGGTAATTGGTCTGCTTGAGTAGAAGACCCCTATTTATTTTGGGGTCAAAGGTCAAGGTCACAGGGATAAAAACGTTATATGGTATTTATATTAGATTCCAATATTATCTTACTGTTTTGTGGTTAGTTGGTCAAAGGTCTGGGTCAGTGGATCAAGGTGAAAAAAATTGTAGCTGTAAAAGGGGCAGTTGGGCAAAGAGAGTTATTTTTTATGATTTGTTTGTAATGTATTACCATTGGTGCTTAAATATATGGATATTCAAATGTAGGCCTCAAGCTAGACATTTTGTAACTGTCTGTCCTCTGTACATTTACATCTTGGCTTCTTGATTGATCAGACTTTCCATAAACTAATGTTAAATGGTCTACATTGTAGTACACAAAGTGGAATAAACCAATCACTTGTTCTCATCTATTCTGTCAGACAGACTTGCGCTATTATTTGACATTTTTGTTGGTTTAAATTGGAAAAAATGCAGAATGTTCTAGTAAAAAGGACAAATAACTCTGCAAAACAAATTGAAATGTAAGCCATTCTGTTTGAGAGGGTTTACTGACCACAAAGATGTGACTAAATCATTGTTGAAAATGGCATAAAATGAAACTAATTTGTGACCTTGACCTTCAATTCTGGGACATCAATATACCTGACCAGTGCCAGATTCATATGCATGCAAGTATTCAGTTATTCAATGGACAGTTCCACAACTGTCAATCATGATCATTTATAACAGTACATGGTCGATTTTAATCCAATGGATTAGGGATATATTGTCAGGTGACAATCTGACCTTGTATATTATACAATGGAATGTGTACTTCCTTATCACACAAACACGGATTTCAGCAAAATGGGGATGATATTAAAAATTTGTGGAACTATGCATTCTATGGCTTAATCACTTGTACTTTTGGAGTTACGAGCCACACAAACTGGCCGACAGATATCCATTGATGTCACAAGACGCCAATGTGTTGGGGGCATATATGTAGTCAAACCTGACTTAGCGGTTACTATTAATTAACCAACCTGTCTTAAGCAGCCAAACAAAATGTTCCCAAACCTTAATTTTGTACTGATATTCACCTCTGTTAAGCAGCCACTTTTTTGTGCTTTCCTTGTGTGGCTGCTTAACACAGGTTTGACTGTAATACTTGTTCCTTTATCTGCAGGACCCTGGGAGACCGGGTGGGGGAGGCGAAGGCGAGCGGTAACCTTGGCAACACACTGAAGGTGCTGGGCAAGTTTGATGAAGCCATCGTCTGCTGTCTGCGTCACCTGGACCTCTCTAGAGAGCTCAAGGACAGGGTATGTGGGGATTTTTCGTTAGAATGAAAAAAATCTCAGGCAAATTTGCCCCATTCCCAATGGCAAAAAGGTTATTGTATTCCCAATTCAGATCAAAAATGTCATAATGGTGAATTTATATATAAAATAAGAAATTGGTGAAAAGCCATCAAGAAATGGCCATTTTAAGGATTTCCTTTAAATCCATTCTTTGTCCTATTCTGGTTGTTAATATTTCTTGTTTTATTAAAATTATTTCTTCAAAGCTGTATTATTAATGCATAATCAAAAATTCCCAAATAAGGCCTCTATCCTGTAAAAAATCCTGATCTGAAATGCTCTGGCCCCATTCCCAATGAAGTGAGAAAAAGCACAGCATAAAAATCCTTAAATAAAGTACCTAAATTTTGAACATTTGTCTACAATCACTATACACTATAGGCTTCATCATAAATTTTGAAAACAGTACGCTACATCTTGTGAGGCATTTGTCTGCCATTTACTTTGTCGTTGATCATATCATTGAAATGCTGCCGGGCATCCGAAAATTAACTGGAGGACAGTGTGTGCTACAAGGGGTGTTGTGTTGTTGTTGTTGTTTTATTACTTTAATCTCTGTCACTGTCTCAAACTCTGTGTGGTAAGTGGTTTGCTTCCTGGACCACTGTCAGAAAATTAAGGACAGGATACGTGTCCACTTAAAGGCATTGTTTCGAGGCAATCTTTGATTGATCAGAGTATGAGATTAAAGTATGAGGAACAAACCAGTCTGCAGTGTAAATGAATAGGCCCTTTAGGTCTGGACAACCTGTTTTCCTAACATGTGTAAGAATTATTAGGATATTTAATATTAGATGTTACAAGTAGTTGTGTAAGTAAAAATCAAAATCAGTATGCTTATACATCATTTATTCATCAGTTGGCCTTAGAGACCTGACACCTGTACCATGCTTTAATCTCTTATGAATTTTGTGCTACAAACACCCACCAGTCAATTATTCAATCATTGTTTTAAATTATTTTGACGCTATTTTCATTTTAGAGTAGAAAGTACTATTTATATCACTTGTTTGGCATAAAAATGTTGTGCAGAATGAAATTGTAGATTGCATAAATTAAACCTTGTGTATAAGGATTTATTTAGCAAAAGTGAAAACAAAAAAATTTCATACGCATACGATAGACATCTTCACAGATAAATTGGGTATTTACATGGATAATTACATTGTCTAGTTCACAAACACCATTATTTACATATATAATTCTCAGTCTATCGGAATAAGACTAGATAATGTAAAATCTTGAGAATATTTCATAACATGAGATCAATGTGGAATTCTGCGCTTCAGACACTCTATTATTATGCATTTTCCATTGATAGCTGGATTATTACAGATTTATGGTGTGTGGAAGAAAATCCTTGTAAAAAATACAAGAAACTATACAATGCTAAATCATTCTCATAAGTTTGACATAAAAATCTTCTTGAGTTTTATCACTATTTTTATTTATGAAAAACCGTGTAATACCACAGACTTTTGACTTCCGTTTGTTGTATGCAAGCAAAAAAACTATTGTACGACATTATTTCCTTGTCTAAGTTTTTAACTATGACCAATAAGAAGAAAACCCACTATGGCTTTTAACGTTTCAAATCTTAAACAAAGGTCATTTTTGTCTTGAGCTTTAGATCAGTTAGTAGAACAATGGACTTGAATTGACATAGACAACCCCTCTGTCGCAGCATTTAAAATGGCGTTTGGTACTCTTGAGTCACATAATCGTAGAAATAAAAGATGTCACAGAAAGCATGCTAATGTATAAATTTATATTAAATTACCAACATACAAACATAACTTGGACCAATCAGAAGACTTAATTGTTTGTGAATTGCTGCCTACATGCACCTGTACCATTTTACGTAGCATTTGTGGGAGTATCGGTCATCATTTTAAGCGTTCTGTCGATGTATAAATTCAAGGTTGGGTTCAAGGTAGGAGGGGCTTGCTTTGTCTGTGATGAAAGACAGTTAATTTGTAAAGACATTAGGTTTTCATTTGTTCCTCACATCTGATCCATGTGAGGAAGCAGTGAATGTCGGTTTATTGAAGAATCAAGAAACCAATATCCCTAAAACCAACTTTTTTTGCATTTACACAATACCCAGTGTGCAATATTTATGTTGCCAAAAAATCTAATTTCACAGTTATTTATAAGGAAGTTTAGATTGACTAAGCCAATAAGGATGCTCGTATACGATGGTCTGTAAAGGAGAAGCAAATAATTGTTTCTTTTAAGTGTCCCCTAATCCTTTACCAAGACTAGGCCAAAAAACTATTGTGTGTTTCAGGTCACATGACCCTACATAGAACATAAATTGGCCTTATCAACTTTAAAGATTAATATTCGAGCTTTCATGTATTTTTCTCTAATATCAAACTGCAATGACGTATTTTCATTGTAAAACTTAATCTTGACTACCTACCTTATTGGGGTTTTTTTCAAGTGGTTACCGGAAACATACACATTTCTTTTTAGGCCTAACTTTTTTTGGGGGGTGGGGGGGCAATACATAACTATATAAGGCTAATTGATGGCTTGAGGTGATTGTCTTAGAGATCATTCATTATAGTTACCAAGGTTAGATGGGGTTTACAGTAGGACATTACTCTTGATTTTTTGTGGTTTTGGTCCTAGTTTGTGTCTTGTTTATCTGGGCATGTGCTACTTTTTGAAGGAATAAACTTTGCTTTGTCTCGGTTAAGGGTTGTTTCCTAACAATTCAAGCATTTTATGTTGTGCGTTATACTTAACAGCCATTGCATAGATTCATTTAAACAGCACACAGTTTTAACCATATTATTTTATATTGTAAAAAAGGCAAATTTAATACTGCCTTCATCTTAAATAAATACATATGCACAATTTTTTTAATGTATTCATGAATTTGATCTCAATATTATATTTCTGTCTTCTGGAAATCATCCTGAATTATCGTAAAGTACTCTTGACTGTTTGCACTTTCTACACGGTCAATATTGTTTTATCTCCAGGGACTTGCATGTCGTTGTCCCAAAATTACAAAACCAGAATGTACTGGAAAATGTGTTCTAAAAGTCGTCAGACATATAATATAGGTAGTATTTGGGTCAAATAGACTTTTTGTTTTGTTATTTCTTTTAAGACTTTAGTGTACATCTGAGTTTCCTATATAACTGTGACGGATGATGCTTTGCACAATTATATAATTCATTGAAACATCAGAAAATATTATTTCCAACTCCCACCCCCCAAA
>Ga0224511_10004453_pt1 | contig 10601 bp, 10 predicted proteins | sample SF_May12_sed_USG_2_FD_169988 | JGI IMG/M metagenome (GOLD analysis project Ga0224511, IMG submission 169988) | Sediment microbial communities from San Francisco Bay, California, United States - SF_May12_sed_USGS_8_1 | ecosystem: Environmental > Aquatic > Marine > Sediment | place: USA... | reverse complement strand
TATGGAAGACAGTCAGTTGGTGAGAAGTGTGCCATGTCATATTCCTATCTGCATCTTCCTTGGGAGCATACAGAACCGATAATGATGGCTAGTACAATTAGTATAACAGCTATTAAAATACTGATGAGAATAATCTTTTTCTACAAACAGAATGAAGCAAAAAATAGGAACAACACAAATACAACAGAAGTACAACATATAAATAGAAGTGAGTGCAACAACGAGTAAGCGCAGGTGACAGGGTTATTATGAGTTCATCGCTGTAGTGAATCTTCAATCAAAAGGATGGAGCATTTTTGTTCTTTTCGTTTGAAAGTGTGGTAAATCAGATTGGGTTTAATTTGAGTTCCACTTGGTGTTATGAAAGGGATCACTGTTAGCAAGTAGTTTCCTAGTAACGGGTGTCCTGTTTACTGAGGTCACTGTGCCCTGAATTGATTGGGTGAGTACAGATACATTTGAAATCTGGATGCAGATGGTCCTAACTCAGGCCGGGATTAGCTAGCAGACTTTCTTCAAATCACTCAAGTGTCAGCGCAGATGAACCAGAAATGGTCGGAGAAGAGTTTGGACATTCCTGGCATTCTCTCTTTGGCTCATCACATCTAGATCACTTACCCTTCGGGCTTTACTTTGGTATTTTAGAGCCTTCTTGGTATCTTCTGTGGCTGTCTTGACATAATCCACAGATTGTTGCACATTGAATTCTATTCTATCAATCATTTCACCCTAAAACAGTGAATTAAGTTTATATATCAAAGAAAACTACCAAATATCAAATCACCCCTTTCATCAGTTCTTCTGATGGGCCATGCAATCCCATGTATGCTACAGCGATTTCAGGAAACCTCTCACAAACTGCCTTCCTTACTCGGAAGGCGATGCGGATAGCCTTTTTCACCGATGTTCGAGGTGGAATTGTTGGAGCTGCAGGGATTATAAAAAGATTAACTTTGATAAATATGCCTCCACCAATAATCGCCTATAAACTGTGTTACCAATATTGATTTCTGAGAGAACCCATGAACCAGTGCTAGATTAGATATATGGACACAACTCCGCTGAGTCCGCTGATCAATGGTCATTGCATGACCCCTTTATTGCAATTGGCTAACAAAAAATTGGCACTCCCGCGAAGATAAATCTAAGGTTGGGACCAGAGACCCTTGGTAGAAGCGCTCCTGCCACTACCAATATGCAATCATGAGAGTTTAGGCTTTGCAATCCTGGCCATTATAAGTCGGGTAAGCAGAAGGCTACACAATGAGCCCTCCAGGGAGTGCTTTGCTTTCCGCCATCTGCTCATAAATTTAATAATTCCTGTCACATAGGAGTCCCTGAGTCCACCAGTTTCTGGTTTAGCTGTTGGCGTATTGGTAAAGGCCTTCTGTGTTCGAGCTATGACTAGTCTCATTACTTAGCACATATCATCGACGACTGACCTAACACAGTATGTATCTCGAGTTTTTAATGGCAATACATGACAGAGGCCATTGTGGACATGATTCGCAACATAGTGTCAGACTGAGTAAGCGTTATCGCGTGTTGATAGAAAAGCGACATTTTCCCAGTGGAAGGGTTTCAGTATGGCGAAGGGTCACTCTTTCTGGATAGAAAAAGTCTACTGTAAGCACTATCATCATTTATAAAAGAGACCCTAAAAAGGGGTTTGTCGTCTCAGCTCACTGTGGCTGAATCCGCCAATTATAATTTTGTGTTGCGTGTAGTACTGGAAAAGAGGGCATGGCGAGGGGATACCAGGAGAGTTACATGGGGAGAGCGCTCGATTCAAGATTGAAAGATCCTGGTTTCAAGTCCTAGTCATGACCGTGTGCCCACAGTGAGAATGAGGATTTCACAAAATACCTAGCTTCTACCGCTCCACCAAGCTTCAGGCTTAGACGGCGCCTGAGTAAAAAAAAGACCAGTCTAATCCAAAGAAGCACCAAGATGCACCAGCTCACCTGACTCTCTACAAGCATGGCCATATCCATGAACATATCATGCAGCTCCCTGATGCTGTTCTCTAATTTCATAATGTCTTGGTGCCTGGCTTCTATATCAGCTAACGACTTTTTGGCAGCCTGGGTTTCCATCACAATCTAGAAGAGAAGTTGCCATATGATGGATGTTAAGATCACTAATATGACAGACTCGAGGATGCAATCACGATGACGCGACTGCTATCACAATTTTTGTGTGTAAATCTTTCGGCCCAGAGTGGCGTGACGATAGAGTTTAGTTTGCTGAGAATAAGTCTGAGTTGAATCGTGAACTTTCTCCATCGCCTATTGGTGATGCTGGACACAAATAGCCCAGTAAAAACCTCTACTAGCCCGGGGTGATGCAACTAGAGCGAGGCTAGTAAAATCAAGCGAGAGGATAACTCTGTTACAAATGACCGTACTCGGGGCGTGGTAACCAGTCACCGTACCCCTTCAATTTTACCGACTGGATGCAATACACAGACCCTGCAAACAACATCGGCGAGATAAACCGCTTCTGGACATGGCTTGAGGATAACGTACTCCTTGTGTGAAGATTTGTGGGTTTCCAGACTCAATCATGTTTTCCAACTCGTCATTGGTCGTCGCTTTGCCGGCTGCAGAAAATAACATATCCTGTATTTAAACTGATTGATTTTTATGATAAAACGACAAAAAATGATGACAGAAAACTGCGCAGTGCCAAAACTATGAAGGTATGTTATCATGGTGCAGGGTATGGGCGGATCGCCGGGAGTACCTTCTTTGGTTTCTAACGCAGCTGGGACTCAAATATTACCAAAGTGTACATAGGGCTGCGAAAGTGAGGAGAGTCGCTCTCAATTATATGTGTACATCACTCATAAGGTTGACAGGTGGAGGAGGAGTTGTTGCAGTGCTTTACTGTAATCAATGGTTACTTAATATTCGATACGGCAATAGCCTAGAGAAGCAGACAGATGGGCCACACAGCGGTGGGAGACCTGTGATGTCATACTTATAGCGAGCTGGCGTTTTATTCTATCTTTGCATTTCTCCCTATATGTGACCTGGCATATATTGTAATCATTCATGGTATCGATAAAGTAGCGAGACAGCGTTGACCACTAAAAATAGAGGTACAACATATAACAGTTTGTGAGGTAAGAGATGGTGGTGGCAAACGGTTCCCCTAACGTCGTCTTCGGGGGCGTCACACCGCGATTCTTACCTCACAAACAAACAATATTGGCACAACAAAGTATATGCGTACGCGCGAAAATGAAAAACATAGGCGGCCAAGGCGTCATCGGCGGTATTGGGAAATCATACATGCATGCTCTCCGACACCCAGTTTACGTATTGGCATGACACACATGCAGCAGCCAAGTGGTAATTGCACAGAGCACTGCATTATGGAGTGACACATAGTCTGTGGAAATAGTTTAGTTGCTTGGTTCTCTACTTTTAACTCCCATGGGGCTTAAATCCAACATAGAGTGCCTTTAGATAAGTTACATTACACCATTAGGAGATAAACTTTCTTGTCGGGTCTCAACAGCATTTGGCTTCGCTAAGTCGTGCAATGGAATCTGCATTCAACTAATACATGATCAATAACTCAATATCTACCCTCAATAGTCAGGTCACAGCTGTCGAGTCAAGTGTTTGCATATGTTCACGAAGCGACTGAACTGGAGACCAGTAATGGCCATCTATAAGATAGTTAGGTTTATCTGGTGTGGAAATGTCGGGAGCAAGCGGTGCAGAGATATAACTGATGAGTTATCGGGTGGCTGAGTTATCTGGTAATCGAGTCGGGGGTTCAAAGAAAATGTGCACAACAGGAGGACGTGAGATAAAAGCACTTCAGTGACAACATCTATCCGTCTATTCTTACTGATTTCCATTTGTCTCTTGATTCGGGCCTTACAACCCTCTCGATAGTCCAGTTGGGCTTTATTGTATAGGTTCATAACCTCAATAAATTTTCGAGAGATGGTTGAATACTAGAAGACAGCAATAAATGGGTCAGACATCAGCTTAGAGACAGTTACTCATGGTTAGCATACCTGGATCAATAATCAACACATCAGCGATTGTCAAATCGCTTCACCGCTATTCTTCGCTTGTAATAACAACCACGGTGGCACTCATGCGTGACCACAAATGGCCACACAGAAGTGGAAATACCGGGTCACACGCACATGACCAAAGCCTGGTATTACACATAAAATATTCACTATAGTGTCTACCAGTTACCTAATCTGTGCGAGTAAATTTAGTTGGTGTGAGACTTACCTGTGTTTTTCGTATTCGTAAGTCGGCCGTTACTTGTGACTTATTTTCTTCCTGTTCTATATCCTGCTCGATGACTACAACAAATCGGGTTCCGTCATTAATCACAGTGAACAGTCTGACAGATGGATTCAGTTCTGTTTGGTCCGGTACACAGAAACAGAACATACGCACCTTTTAGTTTGGCTCTAACTTTGTTTGCGGTTTTTTTAATTTCCGCCATAAGATCTTCCAACTCCTGTTTGAGTTCTGCAAAGAGAACAGGTGGTACATCCTAAATGGTTTATAATACAGAGAAGGGCACAAACCAGACATAATTTCAGGCTTCTAATATATGCGAGCTGTGGGTCATATACCACTGACTCCATTAAGTCTATTGAGTGAATTTCTGAGTTGATTTATTGAATCAATAACATACTGTCATCTGTGTTAGGATCCGCTAATATCTCTCCATGTTTGGCTTTAACCTTCTTCACATCGTCTGCTATTGTGTCAATCATTTCTCGGATCTCATCCACCTGTAATAAACAGATTGTAGTAACAACTAGCTTACTAGTGCAAATTGGGTCTAAATTACATTTAGATCCGATCAATGCATCCTCGCAGCTGTGTCTGCTAAGCGAAGTTATATACCTGTTCAAAAAATTTCTCCATAAATCCGCCATCCATATCCACAGCGGTGTCTCCTTCCCCCTCATCGTCACTCGCAGACTGCAACATGAAACTCGGTCTCAACAAAACTGTAGTCAGGCTCGAATATAACTTTACTGTGACCGGTATTGGGGTAGTGGGGTCTCATGGTTCGAGGTCACTTTAAGGTTGTGCCCCACCATTTTTGTTTATTGATTTACTTCTCAATAAAACTGGTTTGGCTGGTACATTTTTGTACTGCAGCTATTCGAAATAAAGAGCGCCGCCTAGATTTGTCAGAATAGAATATGACACAGCTAGTGTTGAGGTACTAGGGGAGAAGCATTTCCATAACTAACTATTAGTAAATATAACACAAAATGCACATATGAAATGACTGTTCTTCCTGGTGGTGAGCGTTAGTTTAGCCAAATTAAAATTTGTGGTGTGAGCATGCTAGTATTCCAGACCAAAAGCATACCCAACAGTGAGTGGCAATGGCTACCACAGGCATAATGTAATGTAGACAGTAGAGTAGAGTATAGCAGTGATGCTAATAGTAATAACATGATCAAGTACTAAAAAAATGATTCCAAAATACAAGGTCGCTGGCTCACAATCACGAGGCCAACTCAAATGATGTCGAAATATTTTGGCTGAGTTGGAATAGGAAGGAAGAAAGTGAGAGACTTAGAGACTGAGATCAATCAGCAACTGCAACGATTTACTCATTAGTCGTTCACTAGTTTCAGACCAGAGTGGGACTGAGACAGTCACAGTGAGAGTGAGTCAGTGACTCACTAGTCACTAACTGCAAAACTCACTCATTCAAATACCCAACCACTCTGTAATTGCATTTGAATACGGTAGCGGATAGTGAGTGGAAAATCTGTGCAATGATGCTACGATTGAGTGCTGAATAATGAATAACAGACTTCACAAGCACACCAATCGCTGGGTCAACGTAAAACTATACAAGAAGTAGAGGCCAGAACGAGAAGTTGACTGAGAACAAACTCGAATTGGTCGAGTACAAACACTGAACAAAGTTCGCCTCAGAGGAGTCATACAAACCCTATTACACACCCTAGAGTAGTAGGGAAACTTACCGCCCTGAGGGCTGCCAACCTATCTTTCGTCATCTCACTTTTTACGTCCCTGCAACATCGAGTTCATTTATATCACGGAATAATTTTATGGAAAATCAATATCACCGAGGCATAGAGACAGACGACCGCACCTCCACCACAAAAGAGTTCGTGATCGATTAGAGCCCCGAACGGCTATATCGGCCAATACCAGTGTAGGATAACTCTGCGTTATCCCACTGTCTTATTCGGCTTTGCAAGTTGTGCTTTGATTTGCTGGGTGCCCCATCGGCATACAAAGGTAGCATGGACATCAGGAGTCATTGCGTCTTTAACAGACCAAGGATCAACAATCAATTTTACCCATAAGATCATAATGATGGGAATCACTAAGTTGAGAGTGCCACAATCAACGATTGCAAATACAAGCTAAAGAAAAAAAAAACAGTTTTGAGGCTCCCAGTTTTTATTGATCAAGATATCCCATAGCAGTCAAAGCCAAATGCCTTAATATGTTGATACGAGGTTAAATAGTAATGATAACAGTGGTCCTTCTGTTTTAAAAGTGCAAAAATAACCTGGCTGTGTCCGATCAATGATGGGGGGGGAAACACTTCGGTATTGAGATATACATATGTCCACATATGTACACATATGTCCATCATACTATCAGAACTGAGTGACAAGCCCAGGACCCTAGTTTGGCAGTTGTAAACAAGACATGTACAAACAAAAAGGAGAAACGCAGTCAACTGAATGCTAGTAACCTGTGCTACAGCGGACTTGTCTGGTGAATTTTTCTAGCAGCGCATTAACGTCAAGGTTGAGCAGGCGGCGAGGGTTTGCATAATGGAACATATTCTTGTAATCTAGTAAAAGCGCACGAGGCTATACCAGCTTTAGACATGAGATTAAGTGTTTGTGAAGTCTGTCCAAGAATTGTCTCCAAAGCAGGAACCTGAGGTAGACCGTGAGACTCTACAACAGCAAATTTATTTCATCACTATATAGTACAAGGAAGACAACTCCAAAATAGTATTTAGATCCCCTTGACTCAATACTGAATATCTTACAGTAAGCAACCATTACAGTAACAACCATTTGATGGCTGGTCCATCTTAGCAAAAATAGTTTGACCTGTGATATCTGATCCCAACTCATTTCCCCTGTGATTGGCAGCATCAGTTCAAGAGACAAGAGTGGCAATAGAGCCGAGATCGCCAGGTCTTGGAATCCATTTCCCTCATCTCAACCATTTTTTTATTTGACGGCAGCTTGAAATTCATTTGAGCTATCTTCTGCTGCTGAGAACGCAAATCAACAAAATCCAATATTGTTCCCAAGCTTGGATAGCGGCAGCGTGTCGCCTTGAAACCAACGCCCAACTCACATTGCTGCAAACTGCCCAGGTGACCGCTACAGGAAACTCTTATTTATTGTCTTACTCAGGCCGTCTATTTAACCAACCTAGAATTATATGAAGAGCTCAAACTCAACACAGGAGCATGCTGTGATTGGGATTCGAACCCAGGTTTGTACGGTTGCCGGCCCGGCGCTCTACCCTTCTACCCCACTATGACCAGATGGTAAAAACTTGTACTTAGTTAGTCGTACCTAAGATAGCACTATTGAGAGCAGCGCACACAGGCTCTCTCTGTACAGGATCGAGTTGAGATCCTACTGGACTATTCCATGGGTCGGCATAAGCTAATAAACTGAAGACTTCCTACAAAAAAAATCAACAAATTCTATTACACAAAAGTGGTGACTAAACCGCTATTCACTGACTAGTCGATGTGCTCACTGATAAAGTTAATTTTTGTGTGTGTCCTATCCTAAGTCACAACACTAGTTCGGTAAATAGGTGAAAGTGCTGATTTTGGAACTGATCTCTGGGTGACCTGTTGACCACCAGGTGGAGCCATTGGGTTGTACCCGCATGGAGTTAGAAGTGCATCACAACGCAGCAGCTCTATTAAACTCGCCGGGAAGTTTTAATAGTAGACAACTCTCAACTCCCAAGTTACTCAACAATTATTTTGAGCTCTCCGATTAATGTCGTCTTCACTTTGTATGAGAGGACAACTACTTGCTGTCTTTTTAGTCACTCGGGACTCGATCATCAAACTTTCATGCCAACTCAGACAGGGCCTGCTGTCCCTGAACTTGGTAACTGCTAATGAAATATTTTTACTAAAAGTTCACACCTCAAGCATTTGGTCATTAGATTCACTGGTGCCATTGGTTTCAGTAAGCACACTGTTCATTGATTTCAATTCCCTGCCAAAGTGCAGTATTCGCATGAGCATCATCTCATTACCAGAAGATCGCGAGGCTTTCGGACCATCAACTTCTGGAAAAAAAGTAGAATCAGCATTTAAAATAAAAGTTCGCAATAATACATTATTGTAGGCAACTCCGGATACATACAACGGTAGATTTATTACTATTGACAGGGTTATAACTATAATGTGACCAACCACCCCTATCTGGGCAACCTTGTTTCCGTATATGGCGACCATGAACCAGAGGTGGCAAGTAGAATTGGATTGGCATGGAATAATTTCCAGAAACTTGACAAATACCTCATACAGCCAAAATATCCTCTCTCTCTCTTAAAAAGAAAATCTTTATGCAATGTATAGTCCCTATCATGACATATGCCTCTGAAACCTGGATCATCACTAAAAAGCTGGAGAGCAAAATAAGACCTGCACAGATGCAAATGGAAAGAAAGTTGTTGGGCGTGCGGTGGGAAGAGAAGCGAACAAAGGCCTCAATCAAGGAAGAGACCAAGCTGCCAGATGTGCTGCAGAGGATCAAGAGCTCTAAACGGAGCTGGGCTGGACACGTGGCCAGGGCGCTTGCAAAAGAAAACTGGTACGACAGCATTCGTGACTGGAAACCATCAGGAAGGAGAAGTCGAGGAAGGCCCAAGAAGCGTTGGATTGATTATATAAGACGGTATGCAAGAACAAACTGGATCGACAGAGCACAAGACAGAGATCAATGGCAGGAACTGAGGGAGGCCTATGTCCAGCAGTAGAACCCAGGAGGCTGTTAATGATGATGATGATAACTATACTAAACATCATCTTGGCTAAACACAATTTTTAGACATCTACAACCAATGCTAACCCAGGCCTTAAGGTGCTTGTTGCAAGAGTCGGCCTTGGCAAGAATTCCTTGCGCTGGTCATTTCAAAATATGGCAAACGGGTCTTTTTCATGCTATCATATCTTTGAAAACCACACTAAAACTTTATGAAGTAATACATCAAACTAACATACCAAGGCCTATCTTGAAGCTAAAGGGCTCCGTTATGAAGAAGGGTAAAGTGTAAAATACACCCTTGAATAATTAGCGCTGACATACCCATCTCGTCAGCAGTGTCATAGTCTTCCTGAGTTGGGGAGTTGCCGTTTGAGGTGTCTGCCATCAATACATCACCGTTACTGGATGGAGTGGCGATGCAGCTGTCTCCATTCCTTGTGTCGCCATTGGAGGAGTCACCGTTAGTCAGGTCGGTACGTTGTGATGTTGTGCCGTTACTTAGTGACTTAGGAGAGTTGGCTGCTGACCTATAGGGACTGTCGCCTCGGGAATTGTGCAAGCTGCGACTAGAACAACAGAGGTTGATCAATAAAAGCGTTATGTATACATCCAGTGTTCTTACAACTAAGATCTTTATTTCAGTTGTGGGTACAACACCAGCACACAGGCTGGTTAACGATGCTATCTATTAATGCAGCGTTCAATGAATTCAAAGGACACCATACGGTTGAGCGATGGTGTTTTTTGGGTTGAAGATTTGTTGAATTGCATTGCCATATGTACTTTATGTTTAATTTTACGCAAGATAAAATTTATTTTAATAACATATTGTCTCAACTGTGTTTCCTTTAATGAAGGAGTGTACCTTATAGGATAGGCCAAATGGGAAATGGGAAACGAGCAATTATAGTAACCCCGCCTCTTCAGCGCTGACTCAGATTCTATTCACCTGCGTGTCGATTTATTAGGTATCGGTTTACGAGTTGAATCATCAGATCCATTGATCATCTCAACAAACTGGCGACATTTTAACATAAACATGAGGTTTGGTTTTCTCTCCAGGAGACCCGGATAAAGCTGTTGGGTGGTTGATATAGCGTCACCCATTCTGCCTGATAACACTAACTTCTGTATCACTACAAAAACAAGAAAAAATAATAGTTTGTTGAGCGACAAAGACGTGCAACTAACGAGTTGCTGCCTGGTAGGGACTTCCATTATTTTCAATGATTCAATTACGGAATAAACAAAAAAGAAATGGAGTGACTCTGAAGCAAACTCAATAGACTCTATGGGGAGATAAAAATTTCTGCGCAGGTAGAGCGGGTTAGTTTTTTTTACTTGAGCACTTAACCGTCCCGACCTTTTTAACGAACCTCCTAGGTCTGAGGCTATTCGAAGTGGTAGGAGCTACGAATTGTGAGAGGAGCTCATTCATTAGGACTCTATGAACCAAGGATCGTTCGACCTAGAGCCGAGCGCTAGCCAATGAGCTAGCCTGCCAACCCATTGGGCATCTTATTGTAGGCCCGGTTATACCACATAGGCAGCCATGAGTAGTCGCTTG
>Ga0224511_10004452_pt1 | contig 10601 bp, 4 predicted proteins | sample SF_May12_sed_USG_2_FD_169988 | JGI IMG/M metagenome (GOLD analysis project Ga0224511, IMG submission 169988) | Sediment microbial communities from San Francisco Bay, California, United States - SF_May12_sed_USGS_8_1 | ecosystem: Environmental > Aquatic > Marine > Sediment | place: USA... | reverse complement strand
GGGGGGGTGGTGTGTTTATTTACCCTCGCCTTCGGGCTTGGCCCATTCGGCGAGCACATTCATTGCTTTTATATATATGACTACACTTGTATTTTTCTTAATGGAATGTGGGTGCTTCGCTTAGTATTAAAACAGAGTTTTTCCTTAAAATACAACACACGTAAAAAATATCACAGATTAAAGAATCACAGATTACGGGATAATATATAAACACTTTTAAAAATTTAAACATAGCTTTACAACAACAACATTATAATAAAATTATATGAGACCACTCTCCAGGGATTAATATTCTGGTTTCGGGAGTTTGTTTGTTGTTTTCTTTTTTCTTTTTTTTTCCATTATTATATATATATTTTTTTCCTCCCATCTTTTCATTCCCTGGAGGGGAAGATGTTGATAAGGCCTCCACGAGAATCCAGCCAACGAGGGGATATGGAATAATCCTCGTAAATTGTTTGAAAAAAAAACTAGATTAAGTAATGTGTATAATAACAACGCATTAATAATACTTAATGGTAGGTCATAAGTACCAGATTAAGATTAATGTTAATTGTACAGTTGTATGTTGTTATTATGTAGTTTTAAATGATAGTCCGTTCCCCGCGATTTAAGAATTAAATGCACTAAAATAAATCTATTCCGTGTTTATTATATATACATATATGTTTATGTACGCACATTAATGTAGTATTATCCGGTCTACCAACAAACGGCCCCTCATATGGTTAATAAAATGTTTATATACGATAAAATTAAATAATATTTACAGTTAAGTACGGGGAACGGAGGAAACATAAAAATATAAGGGTTTAGTGTTGGCGAGCAGTTAGTGAAGCTTGGCTCCCGGTACGGTGAGAAACGGGAATTACAAGAATACCAGCAGGTCACGTGAGTGAGGCAGCCAATCAGAGTCATCGGAACGGGACGCCATTTGCGTGGTACCGACATTTGCTAGGGTTTATATACTCCTGACTGACCAGGGGTGACATGAAGGATTATAGTGAGACTTCCGTGTCTCTTGATTATTACTTAAAACAAACAATAGACACTAATGATTACTTAATCACCTTACACCCACATTTGTGATGGTGCATTAACACCAATCAACTTAAACAATAAGCAAAGGGATGTTGCTAGCAGACCAAGTGATTGATGCCAAGCAGAGGATTAAGTCTCAATCAGTTAAATTTTATGTAGAGTAAATGTCAGGGTGAAAGTGCAATACAGTATTACTTTTCAAAAGCATTTCAATGAAATATATTTATTTACAAATACAGTAGTTAAAATATCAAAATCTTTAATTAAGATTTTTGAATTTCAATTTAACATATGAAGAGCCTCATAACAAATATCCCTTCATAATAATTCCTCCCTCGCTACTTCACTTTTGTCCCGAAAGTAGAAAAAAATGATGTCAAGGGGAGTTAGGATATTAAAAAACACACAAGATATATGACTAACAACAATACAAGTGAAAAACACAAATATTTACAAGATTTACAAATGCGCGCAATATTGACAAATATGTAGATCTACAAAACAATATTTATATACAATTGTACATATGGTCGACACATAATTTGGGAAAAAATGAGCAGGAAAAATCATCTGCCAGTAATATAATATCTGTTTAGTTCATATACGCATGTAGTATAATACAGACTAAACAATGGCCAATAATGTCATAGAACTTATGTATACTACATTATACTACAAACAGTTTCCGGTTTAAGTTTGCATTTCCGGTAATGTTTCAAACTTATTTTCCACATTTTTAAAGATAGAAAGATTTTGAATATAACAATAGTTATCATCAATTCAACATCACTATCATCAATGTCATCATCATCACCCTTAAATCATGTCATCAACACTTTTACTTTTTCTTTATTTTTAATATACTCTTTTTCTTTTCCTTGGTCGCCCCCTTCTCAATCGCATCCAACAAGTCATTTTGGTTTCTGATGCTGGCCTCCAGAGGTGGTTGCCTTGGCAGGGAGCTGGCATGCATGGTGGAGGCAGGCTTGCTCTGCAGCATATCTGCAAGCCACGTCCTCCACCACTCAATGTCAACACTTGCCAGTCTCCCTGCCTCCTTCCACTTCTCAACACCATCCGCCATCTCATTTACCTGTGCAACCACGTTTTGGTTTAAGCTTCCTACACAATTGCCAATGGACTCAGGGACTAAATGGGTAATTGTCTCATACTGAGTCCCTGAGTCTGGCCAGTCCTTAAAGCCCAGCACCACATCCTGGCCACTCATCTTGAGGATAAAGTGATGAGGGCCAGAGATGCCTGAAATGGCACCCTTCCGTCCTAAAACGTCCTGCCTGTAGTCGTGGACCGCATCCATGTGATGAACGCAGACATTCTTGTTGACGGTTTGCTTCAGGGCCTGATGGAGGTGGGGAAGGGTTGGCGTTTCCTGGCGATGCAGGTGTTTGGCCACACAGCTGAACATTTGGTCCACGTCTTCGTGGGTGTGGCCAACCATCAGGAAACCCACCTTTATCTGAAATCATAAAAAGCAACCTGTTATTTCACCATGATTAATAGTTTTAAATATCATTAAGTTTTGTTAGACTCACTTTGTTTCATGTCTCTGTCTAGTTCCACTTTGTGATTAAATTAAAATTGAAAAATAGTGAGAATGTGCTTGAATGTGTAAGTATTATAATAAATGGTTGCATATCATTATATCATGATATTGTATATCTGGGTCTGCTTTCAATGATAACTAAGCATAATTGAATACAACAGAATACTGAACACATTTTATGTAACCCATACTTAAACCATAAAACCTGCTGCATAAAGAAATTAAGAAACGTGTATCACATGCTAAACATTGTATTGCTGAAATTATTTATGACAGTTTTTTTAAAAATTAAGTTACATTTACCTTCTTGAAGATGTTGTTCTTCACAAGCCAGGCCAAGAAGAGGAGAACGAAGACATTTTTGTTGTCTTTTCCCGCGTTGTCCATCTGGAGGTACATCACTGGAGGAAGTGTTTCCTGGTGATCCTGAAGAATAAATCAATCATTTAGGTTAAGTCTTCTATATATGTTACCTAACTTTTGCATGTGTCAGTTTTATGGGATCAAAACACACTAATAAGTTAAGGATGGGACCGAATACTCAAATATTCGAAAATCCGCAAAATATTCTAATTCAATTTCAATATTCAAATTTTTAAATCGTAACTTTAAGTGAAAAAATAACGAAAGTTTAACTTCAAGATGTGGAACTGCACAAATTTAACTATATGCATAGTTACAGCTGCTTTGCATTAATCCTGCAATCCTATAATGCAGGGTCAGTTTATTGGCCTAACAGGGGATGTTTTGATAACAGATGTCATAAATGTTTTAATCAATGTAAATTGCATCATTTATTTTGTAGTTAACATACAGGGACTCGAGTTGTAGGGGGATGTTGGGGCGGTTTGTCATTATTGTGAAATTGATATATAATATAAAATTAAAACCATTATTATTGCTAATTGACACGTTCATAAGGCACCAAGTATCCAGACTCGTGTCATCGCAAAAGGTGCAAAACGCGAAAAATTGAATAAAATATAAATATTGCAAAAATACACAACGTTTTTGGTTCACTTATTTTTATAACGCATGTGAGATGTTTAAATGTGGTAACTGCAAGGATAAATAATAGCTGCTGCACTATATTTCGGATAATACAGTACCCAACAATGAGGTCAAGAATGATGAGTAGCTTTTTTATGAATAAGTTTAAAAACGAATATTCTTTCTTCTTCAGTGGAATATTGCAATACAAATATTTGAATATCATTTTGGTATTCGTTCCCATCTCTTAAATAAGTACATTTCAGGTATATTTAGTGTCAATCATCGTTATACCAGTTGAAACATAATGAGATAAGTTAATATATTGAAGTCACCAGAGCATGGTTTGGGAATTAACATGGGAAAAAATCTCAACTATCACTGTAAGTCTAAATAACTGTGTAATAGAGCATAAACATTGAGCTAGTTAAATTAAAGAAAAATGTGCACAAACCAGGACATTTCTAATATACCATTTATAATGAGTGGGAATCATTTTCTTGTCCACGGACACGAAAAGGATTACTTCATATTACATCACATTTCTTTGCTAAGACTCTTACCGAGTCATATTTGAAGATAAGTACTTTTCAACCCAATTGACTGTGCTCTAGCTCCTTTAATATCATATAATGAGGTTGCCAAATTATTAGTTCCCATACTGATACCTTTATTATCCTAAAATTTGTTTAAAAAAATTATTTCACACAGTTTATATACATTTTTTGTTTCATACCTGACTATACTTATGGAGGGCATGTGTGATGGCGTTGGTTGTCACATTCGCATCAGGGGCCAGAGCGTCAGTCCATGTCAGCAAGAAGGGGAGGCCATTGGATGCATCATGGATCTTCACGCCTGTGACGTGTACTTGAATTTGCTGAAGGTGAGCATCCGCCTGAAACATATTTATCTTTTTCGCTAAAAATAACAATTAACATGTATATTTACATAGCTTTGTAAATTATCAATGTAGTTTGTTGAGTGACTGCAGCAGTTTGACATGGTGTTGTAGACCGAGTTAATTGACATTGACATATCATTTAGTGTTGCCTAACTGATTAGGCATTTGAACCATCAGAACCTATGTATAAGTCAACATCAATGTCTCTGTTAATGATTACAATTGATGGAAATTTTAAGAGCCCTGCTGTTTGATCACTGTAATATTGTGATGTCCTTGCATTACCTGTCTTTCAAAGAAGTTGGTTGTTGGTATTTTTTTATGTGAAGCGAGGGCTTGGTGCAAAACTATTGTAACTCCTTATATAAAATGAGGTAGTAACAACAGTTTTGCACAAAGCCCTCGGAATGCTTTAAAAATAATGTAATTATAATTTATGTAATTATAATCAGAAGAATATGAAAGAAAAAATAATATTTATAATACAAAACTATAATAGTAATAATAATAAACATAATATTAATCTAACAATAAAAAAGTAATGTAATATAGCTTACCTTTGACTGGACGCTGAACCTTGGTAATCTTGTTTTTGCTTGATCCATGTTGTCAACAATGAGGCTGATGTATTTATTTGGTTCAGCAGCTGCTTTCCTTTGATGTTTGTAATATTTCTCGCGGCATTTCCTAAAAATACCAAGAATATTGTTTCCAATTGACAAAATCATAATTTGAATAATTTTGTTATTGAAACTTTTTTGGGCAATGTTACTGCTCTACCCTCACTGTATATTGGAAAAGAAAACACAATCAAAAATTATTTTAAATAATGTAAGTTCATTAACAATGGCACTGGCTAATTTGCTCAATGAGACACACTGAAGAACCATAAAGGCATAACATGTCTGTGTTTAGATGAAAATAAGCACTCATTTTACTGGATTAAATTTTTCTGTATTGTTTGTGGGGTGCTTAATTGAACTAAAATTGTACTCCTTCTATAGCGTACTGTATTATCTCACATGGTATGTTTTTACCTGCTCAAATCCAAATGAATGGTCATCTTTTCAAGAATAGCTGTTCTGTCTGGTTTGGCGAGTTTCAGCATAAGGGCTGACTTGATTCTTGTACACTGAGTGCAGCTAGCGTGGTTTCCTTTGAGCTGTTAATAAATCAGTAAAAATGCACAAAATTGATTATGTAAAAACTTTCTGCTTATAATTCTAACTGCTAGTTGCAGTGAGTCAGGTTTTATTTTTTATTTGCAATCGCGTACACTATTGTAATGGGAAACATTTGGTATTAAACTTATATTAATTACTGAAATGTATTTATAACATTCACAAAACATTGATGTTAAAAGATTTAAATTAAAGATGATAATTCAGGGTGAAATTTAGAAAGCAATGTTTACTGAAGTTTTTGTGAATCTAACAGTGTTTGTATATTTTCTTTAAATATGAAAAATTGTGTTTGCTAAAAACAACATTAAAGGGGCATTGTTTGATCTTTTTATCAGCTATTTATCAGCTATTTATTAAATATTTTAATATCAAGTAGTTTTTAATCCTTTAAAAGTTTGAAATGATACATAATACTGAAAAAATACGCCAAAAATGTATTCACGATAAGTACCGAATAAATGTTTATTGCCCATAAATCTCAGTTATTGCAGATTAGATGGTGTGGTGTAGCCCACTCTCGGAAGTTAACAGACTTTTTCGAAGAGTGTCGTTTTCCGAAGAAATGACCGAGGGGTTCTGATTGGTCGGACTCTAAATTTAAATCGTTGCACTCAACAGGCAAAATTGTATTGAGTAATTCTGAATTACCTGCCCCTATTAAAACACTGATAATGATTTTAATATTTCAATTAGAAATATCTCGCTTAATGTGCATTTGTTGGCATAAGTTTTTTTTTAATCAATACACTTACTTTTGTGTTTCCTACATAATTGTAATTTGTGAAAGAATCAGACAATGCCCCTTTAAATTTGAGTGGATGCATATCCTGATAATGTTTAATTTTAAGTTCAAATATTTCCAATGAATAAGTGTAATTAGGGTCAATGTTCACCTTAGAAATTTTGATGAAGCTGAAGTGCTTCTCCCAGGTGTCGTAGAAGTGGCTCTGGGAAACTGTTGAGCGACCAGATGACTGCATGTCGGCTGTGTATATCTCGAACACAGTCAACTTGCTGAGGCAATGGGGCAGGTGGATGTATGGTCGGTCTGGCATCCGGTCTCCAAACATCTTGCTGTAGTTCTCCATCCACCCCATTGCATACACAGTTGCTACTCCCGGTTGTCTAGGAAGAACTGTACTCTTCTGCAAATATGGTCTTTGCTTGATCTCGTGAAACCTTAAAGTAACAAAAGAAGCTTATTTTATAGTATTTTATTAGCGTTTTAAACAATGTAAGCTAGTTATAGAGTGGAACTTTGCTGTTTTGCCCCTCCACTTACCCATGCTAGTAGGTAGGAAAGTATTTTATTATATGTAAAAAATTTTAATCAGAATATTTAAGATTAATGTTAATTTTTTTTATTGTCTTATAATTATAATTTATTCCAATCCATAAACATAATGTCTTTACAAACTTAATACATATTCAATACATTAATTTGCTTTATTTTATGTTGCACGTCCGCAAGATCGCTTAAATTTTTTACTAAATTTATAAAAATTATGTGGTTCTTCTTGTTTGTAAAACAAATAAAAGTATACATTGATTTGAAAACAGCAATAAAAAGAGTTTGTGTCTCGTCAGCGCGTTTGTCGCTTAATTTAAAAAATGCTCTTTTTATTAATTGATTTAAATGGAATTCCTATTCTTGTAGTGATTTGGTTTACTGATAAGCTGAAGCTTTTGCTAAATGTGCTTGCGGACTCCCTTTTCACTCATTGGTTTGAAGACATTACTCAATGATCTTTATCTATATAAACTTAGAAATCCTATCATCATGCACTGAGCTGTGACGTACAAGTATATGGAATCTCACCATAAGTGTGTCTGGACTCTTAGGCCTTTTTATGGATAGATGGTGTATGTGTTTGTAAGACCTACAACCTACCTTTCTAGTGGTAACCCAAAAAGCATGAATGAAATAATAGATTGACTTTTGTGATATCAATATGCAGTGGATAATTTAAATGCGAAAAAATGATAAATCACCACAATTGCACAGGTGAATTAAGTAGGTGACTTTTAAAGTTTTTCTAGTTTGGTGAATATTGTTTATAATAGTTTCATTACATGTACACTTAAATAAATTTCCAATGCCCCTATTATCAATTTGACACTTGATGGTTAATAAATTATGTAAAGTTATGAAATTTCACTACGATATTCTTTAACTAAGCGTCTTTAAAATTCTTCTTATAATTTTGAAATTTAGAAAGCTTCAGGGGCATTATGACATCAAATGTGATTTTAATGTTACACCCTATGCTAGCCATCGTTGTTCTAAAATGTATAAAAATTGGTTGTAAATGATTCTGCATATTAAGATGAATGTAAAAACACAAAAAAATTCAACTGATGGCAGAAGCTTATGCACGCGCAGAAGGGCTTTATAACACAAATGACATTAAATGTTGCAAATTCAAAATAAGCTTATTACCAAGTTACCAAATGGAAATGTAAGGAAACGCGGCTGAAATTGTTGGTCGGTTTTGTGCTAAATTGAATGCATTTCATTGTGCCTTTACGGCGCAAGCGTTTTTTCAAGAAACCGTTACCATGGTAACATTAAGAGTGAAATAATTTAAATGGTAAATTATTGTTAGCGTTAAACTTTATGTACATTTTATTTAAGCGGTTTAATTCGTTACTGTGATTAAATTTGTACTGAAATTACGGTTGCAGTTTTGTGAATTTCAAAAATAGGGTAATGTTCGTAAAACAGTTTTTTCTCAAAAATGCGTATGGGTATGTTTTTGAAAAGCACACAATATAACATAAAATTCTTTGATTTGTATAATTTGTGAAATTCTCAACAATCAAATAATATTCCTTCAAGATATTGCCAGATGAAGTCAGGGTGAGTGTATTTTAATGATGCATTCTTTGATTTCCAATTATCTCACTTATAAATGCTAATGTTAGGCCAATAAAACCTAACAAATTGGTAATGCTATACATGTATAACCAAAAGTAAGAAGAAAATATAAAACATGATCATTGTTTTAAAAAGCATTTTCTTCTTTTTTCTTAACCAAATTGGACTAAAAGGCAGAGTTACAATTTCCGCAAAGGCAGCACATAGTTACACGTAGTCCGTTTTGAACGTACTAACACATATGTATGCGTACTTAGTGTACAGAAACTATGGTTAACCTGAGTAATAACCACATAAGAGTACTCACAACTGTGAAAAGGCATATTATGTTCAATTGACCAGACTTTATTTAGTATAGACCTAATGACCACTACTAATGACATTCAATCGACCACTACTATGACCAATTAGATTATTTGAATTAACCACAAGAAGTGTTTGCAAAAAACCCTAAAAGACGTTCTTTTGTAATAATTAAACAATAGAGTTCCAAAGAAGTATTGTTTTTCTTTTAAGAAATATGATTTGAAAAAAAAATACATGACCATTTTTGACCATAACCAACCACTTTTTAGGTATTGACATCTTGTTAGATTTGTTTTATTTTTTTTGTTCATAAATGCTTTTAAAAACAAATTTCTTACTGTTCTGGTTACCGTTTGTTGTGTAAAAAGCAAACCATAAAGTTATTAAGTGGAAAAAGGACATGTCGGAAAAAATAGAGACAGTCAGGTCACCTAAATCAGACGTTTTTTTATTTTGCCTAATTCACAATCAACTAAAAAATCACTAGAACCCTGCATGTTTTAAAAATTAAAAAGCAATAGAATTCCATAACATTTCAGTGGACAGCCGAACAGTTGCTTAGACTTAGATCTTGATATGATTTTTAGAACTTTTTATGTCATTGTAGGTTTTTCAATTTGAAATCATGAACAAATATCCTTTCAACCAAAATTAAATATATCTGCCACATACCTTTCATTTTCTATAGGCTTAAAGGCCTAGTTTACTCCTTCTTTGTGTGACCCCCCCCCAGTCTGCGCGTTAATTATTTTTCGACTATAGCCCTTCGGGCTATTGAAATATTTTTTTCCATAGCCCGAATGAAATTGTTATAGCCCAAACTTTTTGTTGTAGTCATAATTCATACAAATCATATTAGAAATTAGTTGACTTGCACTTATTTTAATCGTGCTTGTGTTTTCTTACGACAACATAACTCCACAATCAGTTTTTATGTAAATTTGTTTCCTTATTTAGACAGGTCGGGCTACCTTGCATACAATTCTAATCGACCGACCGGTCTTTTACTCGACTCGGGCTTCGGGCTTATAGACTTATTCGCAGACTGGACCCCCCCCCAAAATTTAGATATGTGGATTGATAATTATCATATCAGTCGTTGATCTGTGTATTTGTCCAATCGCCAATGGTTTGCTCTTTGAGGGTTAGAGCGATGTCTGCAGGGTTTTTAGAGAGCATTGTTTGTGTAATGATTAGTAAAATAATTTTTATAATAATAATAATAATAATAATATTAATGACAATAATAAAAATAATAATAATGTATTAAAAATACTATTTTTATCATTTGTATAATAATAATGATAATAATAATAAAAATAATAATAATTATAATAATAATAATTATTATTATTATTATTATAATTATTATTATTATCATTAAGTGAATAAAATAATTAAAAAAAGAATAGTAATAATAATAATAATAAATTAAATAATAAAAATATCATAATTGTTATTATAAAATATAGATATTTATAAAAAATACAAATAAAAAATATTTTTAATAATTATCTTCATTATTTTTGTTATTACTTCTATAAGAAAAAAGTTAAAAGAACAAGACATCTATGTTGGTTGCATAAATACAAACATAATGAATTAAAAATTGTAATGATTAAAGGATTAGTCTACTTGTTTAATTTTTCCCTTTCCTAATTACTCAATACATAATTGAAAAACAAGGCTATTTGTATCAATTTTATGGGTCCCTAAATTAAAATCCTTCTTGGC
>Ga0224511_10004451_pt1:7500-10602 | contig 10602 bp, 7 predicted proteins | sample SF_May12_sed_USG_2_FD_169988 | JGI IMG/M metagenome (GOLD analysis project Ga0224511, IMG submission 169988) | Sediment microbial communities from San Francisco Bay, California, United States - SF_May12_sed_USGS_8_1 | ecosystem: Environmental > Aquatic > Marine > Sediment | place... | reverse complement strand
ATAACGTTAGGAAAAAAAACGTGATGCCTTCATGATGACCGGCAAGTCCTCTGAGACCCGGTTGGCTGAGAGAATTGCTAGTCAATGCCACCGCATGTCCAGATACATACATATACATTTTTTTCGTTTACAGCTAATGTTTAAGCGGGCAGTTTTGGTCGCATGGCAATTAGATGTAATAAGTACCATGCGTTTTGACAGACACCTTTCGGGTGGCTAGCCGTCAACTTACGGACACATGTAATAGTGGCCTTATGCGTACTTAAAGGGTTAAGAGAATAATTGTTTTACTCTGGATGAAGTCGTCAGCAAGTGCTCTTAAATAACTCACATGGTACATGCTAGAGTGTTAGGTCGTATGTTGAATTAAATGTTAAGATAATAGCCCAATGTGTTTTTTTCCGGTAATACAAATATGTACTGCAAAAATAATTAGTTTTCATTTCTTACAATTATTATTTCCAGGTGCATGCCGAAATATTGATTATATCAATTTTGTCATTACAACTTTTGTTCATAGTCTTTAGACTGATTTCTTAGCCAAAAAAATCTAAATCGCTAGTAGTCTATACCGTGTTTAAAGCTTAAATGAAAGTGTGCATTTATGTGCACTTGTTTATAACGATACATTGTATGTTTTTATTAATAGATCTATACATTGAATGGTTTAAATTCATTAATCGACTTCTCTTCTTTAAAATTGTTTTATTTGCTATTAAAATCACTCCACTATAATGTCATTATTAACGCGTAAAGAGCGTTATGTAGTAAAGTTTAAAAAGTAAAAGTTTTTTGTGCGTGTTTTTTTCCATGTTTTTATTAACAAAGGTAAAAAACAACATTAAAACATTAACTGTTCGCGTCTACAATCATTAGCGTTAACGCGCTTACGTCAAAAAAATTACCTTGGCGTGTTACGTTAGCATTTGGTTAGTCGTAGCGCAGTACTCAATCAATAGAATATTGTTCTTCACCGAAAATGTGTGTCTCTGTGTTAAAACAAATGCTGAATGACGTCAGTGACGCCAACGTAAGACACGAGTAGCCAAGTTGCATTGCGTTGTCAATTTCAACAAATCCTCAGCCCCATGTAAAGGTATAAGTTTTAAATGTTTTGTGACTTTATTGTTACATAAGGGATAAAAAGAAATCGTCAGATTTCAGTTTTGTGATACAATGCAAGAGATGCACGTGCAAAATATGTATTTTAGCATGAAGTTCATTCGATATATAGAAATGCGTTAATTTATTATTTTAACCATTGCAATGCCTGGGGGAAACTAGAATTAACCATGGTATAAAAATGGTTTACCTAAACATTGTAAGTAAAAAGGTATGGGCGTTTATAAATTGCACACTTTTGTTAGCGTTAGTATAGTGTTTTTGTGTTTTAATGAATGTGTACTTTGGAATAGGACCAATTTGTGCATTCGTGTTTAGGGTTATTTGTTGTTCAATTGAAGATGGACATTTGAAAACAAGACAAATATAGGACGGTAACTGAATTTACTCAACAATTTTCTTTCTAAACAATATTCTGGACTAAAGTTTACAATTTTGATTTTTAGAAACATATGCAAATAAAATATATTTTTATAAATGTATGTGTCTGTCATTATTCTATTTAATTAATACAAAACTATACAAAACTCCACAATCACTAAGACACGATCAATTTTACAAGTTGCCGGTGAGTGCTACGTCAGAATTACAGGTATTTCATAAATCACATTTCGATTGCTTTAATGGTGCATTGTTTGTTAAATGCATTCCCCGACAGCCTAATTTGAAGTTTAAAACTAACAACATTTCGATTGTAAGAAAATAGAGCATGAGTGTCTTCACTTTGTTCGTAGCATATATTATGACGATGCTCATCAAATGATCATGCAGTCTCGGAGCCTTGGTGCTTTAGAACTTCCAGGGACTGCTAAACATGTGATGGCAATGCATGCCAACATGAACATGTCTGCTTGTGTTCTGTTTGTTACCGTGATTTTCTCTGCCGTTGTCACCGGTGTAATTGCAGGTATTGTTTTGTTTTCAATTAATTTGTACTTAATTTAAAATTTCATTTTTTAAATACTTATATTTGTAACGTAAATGTACTTCTATGTTATTTTTTTGTATCGTCGCTCCGCGGTAAGAGCACAGAATACGACGGTCGGGGTTCGAGTCTCAACGGCAGTTCTAAACGGCAAACTTTTTACGTATTATTTGAGGCTAGACAATTGCGCTTATCTAGAACTGGTGAACCAAAATCGCTGATTTTTGGCATTCTGTCGATCTATCAAATAAAAAGATTTCAAACGCCACTAAGACCCAGATTCCATTACTAGTGTCGATATTTTTAATTTAGTCGCCTTTTCCCTTCTTAATAAGTACGTCTTTAACTTCTCAGTTTCGTTTTTAACAAGTGATATTTCTTTTCAATATGTATTTCATGCCCTATTGACGGACTTGGTTTGTGTGGGCAATTGTTGTTTGAAGGTGATTTACCCTGGAGGGGATGTTTTGGCATTCTGTCGATATATCATATAAAAAGATTTCAAACGCGACTTCTTCGAAATTTTCCCCAGTAATAACGAAATAAGTATTGCAATTAAATAATAAAACAACAATTACTAACATATTATTATGATTGGAAGAGAAAATATGTCCCAAATACATTTCAACTAAATTTTTCATTTGTTCTGAAATATTGAGTGTTATCACTGTAAAAATGAATTCATTTGTATAAAAAACAATAAATGATAAGTGATTCTATTGCGTTGTTTTTAATGAAAGAATTAAGCGGAAACGTACTTAATACATATTATCTAGTATTCTGTTGCATTGTAGAGAACACCTTTGCCAACAATTCGGGCATAATTGGATTGGATGATGTTAGACGTTTAAGAGGGTGTTCGACCATAAAGCTACCGCATTGCAAAGTGGGTCAAGTACCACCGTTATTGTCATCTACTGACCCTTGGTATAGATTGGCCACTAATCAACACGTCGTCTACACGTCTGGCATTGTATTCGCGGAGACTGACTCTCTCACGCTGCCTATTGCAGTGGCTGGGGCTACATTAGATCTCAGCGATAATGAAATACAAG
>Ga0224511_10004451_pt1:0-2500 | contig 10602 bp, 7 predicted proteins | sample SF_May12_sed_USG_2_FD_169988 | JGI IMG/M metagenome (GOLD analysis project Ga0224511, IMG submission 169988) | Sediment microbial communities from San Francisco Bay, California, United States - SF_May12_sed_USGS_8_1 | ecosystem: Environmental > Aquatic > Marine > Sediment | place: USA... | reverse complement strand
AGTTAAAACGATAAACGCTATTTTATTAGATGCAAATATCTTCGTAAATCCATGGTAACTTATAACAATAAAACAAAACAAAAGTACATGCCAGTACACACCTTTATGCAATCTGTTTTTGTTTGGACATGTTTGTTGTTTTTAACTTACTTTCTCATATAATTTACTGTAGATGTCGGACCTGAAGGCTATGTTGAAGGTAAGAAAATAAATACAGTCTTTAATGTGTACTACAATTACCTACAACATCAATCCCCTCAGTGTAAAACATTAGAAATTTATCAAAGGTTTGTATTTATTATTAACTTAAAGCAGGTTTAACTATGTTCAATGATTAGGAAATTAACGAAGGCATGCGTTCATTTATTTAGCTACTTTTGCCATTTTACCTGATATAACATTAACTATTGGTTTTTCCATATATAAATGTAATCGTTCAGATAACTGGTAGACAATTGATGATTGTTATTTATCCCAGAATCTGTTGACGACGAAGGGGAGACCACACTAACAGTTGCAATCGCGGTATCTTTGGGCGTTGCCGTCGTAGTGGTCGTCAGTGCAGTCATAGGAGTCCGTTTTTTTCGGAGGTATGCCGACTTGTTATTTTAAAACTAACATTTACAAGTACGCGTTCACTAAACTGGGAAAGCCAGGTTTCCACCGAGCAAAGGATAGGTAAATTTAGTTTGAATTTATTGTCTTGTTAGTTAAATATTGCTTAACATAAAAGTAACTTGTAAATTATTTTGATACTTAAAACAACGTGGGACATTTATGCTTGTTTGTTTGTCAGTGCTAGTGCTTTTACGCAGATGTTCCACTAAGATTACTTTAGTAATAAGCACTTTTTATATCACGGCGGTTAGTCGATTCAGTAAGCGTTCCTGGGTTCACCAGTACACGACCCGTGACATGTCCAGCGACTGACTGTTTTCTCACACGAGTCAGCTGAATGGATAACAAAACCAGACATAACGCGTTGTCTAGTATCAATCACCACCATGAACGCCTGTTTCTCTCGTTGCAGCTTAATTCATGAAGTCCGGTGAATTTGTGTCTGGGCCAACTAGGGCGGCTATTTACAAACCCTCTTCTCATCTATGTTTGAACATAATGCTAATTAACTTACGCCACTTTACATTTATACCGATAATAAAGTTTGTCATATATGAGACCATACTGGTACAAAGACCGTCTCTCTTAGCATTAAAACACTGTAACGTTTTGTTTGTTAAGTAATGGTTCGTTATGTATTGGCATATTGTACTGTTGTAAAGTATTTCTAGAGTGACCAAATTGTGCACGTTATATATCTGAACTAAAATTTTGCATTTAAATTATTATGACAGTAAGCGATGGCCAGTGAAACATGACATCTAAGGGCTTGGACTTCTGGAAGATGGAAGCACTAGTGTACAGGGACAATGATTATAACACTTGGTAAGCCATAAACAAAAATATGATAAAATTGATTTTTTTTTGTGAAAATACATTAATTTCGTGACTGCAGAAGTGTGTTTCTTTTTACGATAATGTTATAGTGAATAAAGTTGTTTTTACGATTTTTTTTATTTTAGAAGTGTTCTTTTTTGCCTTTGTTTCTTTATCTTTATACTGTTGATTTATGTTTTTAAATAATGTCTGATACAGAAACGTCTCGTATATTACACCAAACTATGTCTTTAAAACATACATTTTTATTATATTTGTTTTAAGTGGTGCAAGGATTTGACTGGTATAAAGTGTTCAAAAATTCTTTATGCACTGACATACCTAGAACATGTCTATACCTTTATACTGTTACTCTGTACATTTGAATGCATCATGTCTGTGTGCCATTTTCATGACATGTCTTTTTTAATGAGAATACGGATTCAGTTTTTCAGTGCAGAGGTAGTTGCGCTCTTCTCCTCGTTTTATGTATTTATTAGTTTATTGTTGTTCTCATTATCCTCAGTTTTGTGTTATAGTTTTCTGAAAATATATATGTCATCAATATTTTTTTACAATTTTGCTCCTTCTTTATATAATATTACATATACACATATCGTTCTGTTTCATTAATATCTTTAGTTGTTATAGTTTGATGAACCTACAGTTCAAAGAGTTATAGATATATTTTCATGTCATTTTTTCTTATAGTCATATATACACATACGTAGCTTTTGTTTATACAATTTTTTTTTAAATAAACAATTATCCGGACACAGAATATATTAGTTTTGTTCATAAATCTGCTTTCTGTGGTAAAGACATTATAACATGTATATGGCTCTTAACTCTCATACATAAATAATAATCAACAAACATTTCCAACCTAATCCTAGATGTCATTTAATTGTAAAACAAATAACGAGAATCATACACATACTCTCGTGGCTTTGCAACATGTCGGATTTCAAAAAAGCAACGGCCGTAGTTTCATCAATTACAAGGCCAACACATTGTCTGTCAAATGCACGTTTTATTTACAACGTATCATCGTTGTCGTGTCAAA
>Ga0224511_10004450_pt1 | contig 10602 bp, 6 predicted proteins | sample SF_May12_sed_USG_2_FD_169988 | JGI IMG/M metagenome (GOLD analysis project Ga0224511, IMG submission 169988) | Sediment microbial communities from San Francisco Bay, California, United States - SF_May12_sed_USGS_8_1 | ecosystem: Environmental > Aquatic > Marine > Sediment | place: USA... | reverse complement strand
AAGCATACCGATCTGTACCGCCAGCACTGTCCCAGGCAAAACTACCATTAGGAGACGTACAACCGACTACCCCGGTCTCACAGTTAGCATAGGCAAAAAGCTCAAAACTATTTGTGCCAGAAACAACCCAGGTATCCGGCGTTCCACCTCCGTAAACCCAATCAGATGAACCATCTCCACCAAGCTGTAAACTAGGCAGCGCAGAGACCGTACCTGCGAATGTTGCTGCAGCGGATATCAGTAATAATTGTAATAATTGTAATAATTGTAATAATTTCATATTAAACCCTCGTTTATGTTCAAACTGCAATCCTTCCATTGCAGTATTCTTCCGTTATTATTACCTTTGTAAATGCAATATGCATGCCAGATAAAACCAGAAACAAGCCATATCAAAAATAAAATAAATAAACTTTTATAATCAATAAGATATAAGCTGACATCCATGGAAAAATCCTTTAAACCATCAATTCTGATGATAAAACATAATGAAATCGTAAACATTAGTGACACACCTAATATGTCTTTACTTTTTTTCATTATAAAATCATTTATTGTCGATCAATTTATAAATCAAATCTCAAACAATCAATCACTTATAAATAACCAAAACAAGATCATAGCCAAATTTATCAGGCAAGCTGTAAATAATAGTGACACATAGTGCTGGAACTGCTATACAATAAATCATGAAATTAATACTGATCCTTAAATAAAAAATCATGAATCTAGGCTTATACACATACTCCAGTGCCGCTATAGCCTATGGTTTTTTTACAATCCTATTGTTATTCAGTTGGCGCGGTAGTCTGCAAGGTAAGTTACTGACCATTACCATTGCCTTCAGCACCATTTGGGCAATTCTGGCCACCAAAATTACAACAGAAAACATGAGCCATATGCCCATCTATCTGGTATTTGATGTTCTACGCAACATGGCCTGGTATATTTTTCTGCTCAAGTTATTTGATGTAGCTGTTTCACAAGGCAGCGGTTACCAAAAATTTGTACGCTGGGTTTTACCCCTGACTGTAAGTTTTGCGGCTCTAGTTCTACTTATTGAAACTATCATTAAGCCCGGTCTTTCCGTTCTAAGTATTACGGGCCATGTGGTAATGGCACTTATTGGTCTAGCGATTATTGAACAACTATTTCGAAATACTGCATCTCAACACCGATGGGGCATTAAATATCTATTCATCGGTGCCGGCGGTATTTTTGTATTTGATTTTTACCTATATGCCGATGCCTTATTGTTTCGCGGCATTGATCAGGAATTATGGGAAGCTCGAGGTATAGTTAATTTAGTCGCTGTACCATTGTTGGCCATTTCTGCTGTCCGTAGTAAAAGTTGGTCACTCAATATTTTTGTATCTCGAGATATTGTTCTTAATACCACTGCTATCTTTGGTGGTGGTATTTACTTACTGGTTATGGCCGGTGCAGGTTATTACCTTAGAGAATTTGGCGGTAACTGGGGGCGCATCATTCAGGTGCTATTTTTTGCCCTGGCTATCGCTCTCCTTGCTATCATTTTATCATCGAGCCATCTGCGCGCTGTTATCAAAGTATTTTTAGCCAAACATTTTTACAAAAATAAATATGACTATCGCATTGAGTGGCTCAGATTAACTGAAAAATTGCGTGATAGCGCCAATAATGAAGAAAAATATAAAGCCGTTATAGAAGTACTTGCCCAAATTGTAGAGGCTCGCGCTGGCATGCTGTGGCTAAGCAATGAGCAAGGAAATTATAAAAACGCAGCTACCTGGCATACAAAACAGATTGATTCACTGGAGTTAAGCGATAGCTCACTTATTAACTATTTTAAAAACAAGGGTTTTATCATCAATATTAATGAGCTTGAACTACGACCCGATGAGTATGAAGACTTGAAGTTGCCTGAATGGTTAGTAGAAGTAGAACATCCCTGGTTGATTGTGCCTTTACATGGACTCGATTCGCCAATTGGTTTTATCATTTTAACCAACCCCCTGGTAAACAGATCTATTAACTGGGAAGACAGGGATCTACTCATCACTGCGGCCAAGCAGGTATCCAGTTATCTAACCATGTTAATGACTTCTGACGCATTGGCCGAAGCCAAGCAATTCGAAGTCTTTACTCGATTATCTGCATACATGGTACATGATCTAAAAAATATTGCCTCTGAACTTGAAATGGTGTCACGCAATTCTAAAAAACATATGGACAACCCAGAATTTATTGAAGATGCTTTTGATACAGTTGATAATGCAGCAAGTGATATAAAAAGATTATTAGAACAATTGCGCAACAAACGATCCCAGACCGAGAAAAAAAATATTATTAATTTAGCCACATTAGTGCAAGATGCCATTAATAATAAACAAGATCAATTTCCACAGCCCCATCTAAACATACCCAGCGAGAAATGTTTTGTGGCAGCCGAAAAAAATCGACTTACTAATGTGCTTACACATTTAATTGATAATGCGCAACAGGCTACAGAAGATGATGGTTTTATTAATATTACAATATTCAATAATACGGACATACACATTATTGAAATAAAAGATAATGGCCATGGCATGGATGACGATTTCATCAGAAATCGGCTATTCAAACCTTTTGATACGACTAAAGGCAATGCAGGAATGGGCATCGGAATGTATGAAAGCAGGGAATTTATACAACAACTCGGAGGTGACATTTATGTTAAAAGTGAAATTGGAAAAGGCTCGGTAATCTCACTACATATTCCTTCAAGAACTGAAGATGAACAGCTAAATACTAATGCTTGACTCAATTTGCATTAATAATTTTTAAGGATTCAGATATTTAATATGACTGACAAAAAACTAAAACCACTATTAGTTGTTGAAGACAACCCTGGCTTGCAGAAACAACTTAAATGGGCCTTTGATGGCTATCAGGTTTACGTTGCTGGCGATAGAACTTCGGCTATTAAACTGCTAAAGCAATATCAGGCACCTGTAGTAACTCTAGACTTAGGTTTGCCTCCCGACCCAACAAATGCCAGCGAGGGCCTGACAACACTAAATGAAATTCTGGACACCGCACCTCATACAAAAGTAATTGTGGTGACGGGCAATGATGACAGGAAAAATGCTTTAGAGGCTATTTCACTGGGCGCTTATGATTTTTATCAGAAACCAGTAGAACCTGAAATGCTCAGTTTGATCGTTGATCGCGCCTATAACTTATATGAACTAGAAGAAGAAAATCGACATCTTGCTATACAGGACACATCTTCTCCACTGGATGGAATCATTGGTTCAAGTACAAAAATGCTCTCTGCCTGCCGTATGATTGAAAAGATTGGACCTTCTGATATAACCGCACTAGTCATTGGTGAAAGCGGCACAGGTAAAGAGCTATTTGCACAGGCGCTACATCGATTGAGCTCACGTGCAAAAGAGCCATTTGTCGCTTTAAACTGTGCAGCCATTCCTGATAACCTGCTCGAAAGTGAACTATTTGGTTATGAAAAAGGCGCCTTTACTGGCGCCGTAAAACAGACTCTTGGCAAATTTGAATTAGCCAATGGTGGTACAATTTTTCTCGATGAAATAGGTGATATGCCTATGCCATTACAGGCAAAAATGCTACGTTTTCTACAGGAGCGCGTCATTGAACGTGTTGGTGGTCGCAAAACAATTCCTGTAGACGTTCGGATTATTTGCGCAACACATCGCGATCTGGAGCAATCAATCAAAGACGACTTATTTCGAGAAGATTTATTTTATCGCATTAGTGAAATTATCATCGAAGCACCACCATTAAGAGACCGTCAGGGTGATAAATTGCTACTGGCACAGAGCTTTCTTGATAAATTCAGCCAGGAAAACAATCGTAGCTTTCGTGGCTTTACTGACAAGGCAAGGGCTGGAATTGATGACTATGCCTGGCCGGGAAATGTTCGTGAATTAGAAAATCGGATAAAACGTGCGGTAGTATTGGCTGAAGGTAACAGGATCACCGATGAAGATCTGGCTTTCGATGAAAGCAATGAGACCAATTCACTCAACCTTCGAGAAGCTAGAGAGCGAGCAGAACGCGAGGTCATACAACGTGCATTAGAGATACACGATAATAATGTAACACACGCATCTGAAGCCATGGGCATCAGTCGTCCTTCATTATACAAACTGGTTAAAAAATTAGGTTTGCCAGAGCCCGGAAAATAATGGATACAGAACAAACAAAACGGGCGTGGCATTTCTCGGGCACCTCAATAGCGGCATTGTTACTTCTAACGTTTCTATTTTACCAGCAAACAGTTTTGTATCTCATTGGCTTATGGAATCAACTTGAAATTGGAGAATACGCACATGGCTACCTGGTACTGGCTATTAGTGGTTATTTAATCTTCAATAACCGGCAAAGATTAGCTAAATTAACACCATCAGTAGAATACCGTGCATTATTAGGCGTAATCGCTGCAAGCATGTTGTGGCTGATTGCAGCACTGGTTGATGTGCAAATGCTACAGACAGTGAGCCTGTTATTCCTCATACTGGCATTGGTCTGGACTGTACTTGGTAATCAAATCATTCGCGAACTGGCTTTTCCAATTTTATTTATTGCTTTTGCTATTCCTATCTGGTTTCCCCTGTCTCCCATTTTGCAGAACTTAGCCGCTGACGGAGTATTTTCGGCCATTCGTATACTTAATATTCCAGCATTCCGCCAGGATAACATGATCATACTTCCTGCTGGAACATTATCTGTAGAAGAAGCATGTAGTGGCCTGCGCTATCTTCTAGCGGCACTAACGCTGGGCACACTCTATGCCTATATGAATTATTTAAGCTTACGAGCCCGATTGATCGTTGTATTAATTGCTGCCGGCTCTGCTGTACTGGCCAATATACTACGAGTTTTTATCGTGGTATATCTCGCCTACACAACCGATATGCAACATTCACTCGTTCATGACCACCTTTATTTGGGGTGGTATTTATTTGCAGGGCTGGTTACCATTTTATTATTTCTTGATGCCTATCTACAAAAAGGACAACCGTTATTAGAATTAAATGAATCAAAAACAAAAAGTGAAATGCCACCCATTGTTTACAATAAAAATCTTCCATATCACTTAATAGTTACCATAGGTTGTAGCCTGCTGTTAGCTCTAGCACCTGGCATTGTCTACCAGTCAAATACCCCATCAACGGCTGATCCTGTAAATATGGCACCTACATTGCCATCACAGGCTGGATTCTGGTCAGAATCACCAATTATCGACGATGACTGGATGCCTGTATATCATGGAGCAATAAATCAAAAGCAGTTTTATCAAAAAGATAATAATAAACTTAACTTCTACATGGGGTATTACCCTGTACAAAAACAGGGTGCTGAATTAATTAATGACCTGAACAGCATTAGCAACAGGAAAGTATGGCAAACAACCTATCCGCGAGCGCGCCAACTGTCCATCACTAATCATTCAGTACTTGAACAATTACTCGATAATAATGCAAAAAAACAGAAATTAGTTTGGTACTGGTATAACGTTGCAGGCAATGTTACGACAAACAAATATGAAGCTAAATTTTTACAGGTACTGGGACTACTAACAGGTAAATCCTGGGCTTTCATTGCTGCAGCTTCAGTACAAACTGGTAATGATTTAAATTCTAGCCGGCAGATTCTAAAAGACTTTATTTCTTCGATTGATAAACCCATGCAGGAAGAATTGAAGCAAATGACTGCGATTCAATAAATGGAATGCAAAAATTGATCAATTTTGTCATTGTTTAAAGTAAAATTATTAGCAATTATAAATATCAAAACAAATTATGTTTAAGGAGAAATTATGCACATCAAGAAAACAACATTAGGATGTCTTAAAGGATTCTCACTTTTGGCGTTAACACTGATAATTTTTGCCTGCACTTCTGAAGTTAGTGATGAACAGATGGTCCAGACAGCAAAACAATATCTTGATCAAAATAAATTACGCGCAGCAGGCCTGGAACTAAAAAATGCCTTGCAAAAAAATACAAATAACGCAGAAGCACGATACTTACTGGGCATAATTAATATTGATATAGGCGATACAGCTTCCGCAGAAAAAGAACTAGGCCGTGCCATGGATGCTGGCTGGCCTGAAGCTCAGACATACATTGCTCTGGCTCGATCAATGATCAATCGCAAAGCTTTCCAGAAAGTACTTGATACCATCAAAGTTACAGATAACTACTCAGCTAGTGCTCGTGCTGATTTGCATGCTCTACGGGCTTTAGCACATGCAACTTTAGGAAATCTAGAACAAGCCAATTCAGCTTTAAACAAAGCAACTGAAATAGACGCAAAATCTTTTCATGTACTAAAGACAACTATTCTAATGCAGCTCGCTACTGGGAATATTGAAAATATAATGGATAGCCTGAATCAAGCATTAATTGCTTATCAAGATAATCAGGAGATTTTATTATTGAATGCCGCAATAGACATCAAAAACGAAAAAATGGCAGAAGCTGCCAGGACATACCAAAAAATCATTAAACTAGAACCTGCAAACCTGGTCACTATTTATGGACGGCAGTCACGTCTTGCACTGGCACGACTAAAAATTATAGATGGTAATCTTGAGCTAGCAGAAACCACAATAGCACCATTATTCAAGCACAGCACAAATGACCCTGAAACTAATTTCATTGGTGGCATGCTTGCATTTGAGCAGGGCAAGCTAGATCTTGCTGAAAATCGACTTCTTAATGTTCTAAAAACAGCCTCAGATCATGCTCCAACTCAATTATTATTTGGCACAGTCAATTATGCTCAGCAAAACTATGAGCAGGCCGCTTACTATATTGCAAAATACATCAATGTAATGCCAGACAACCTGGCGGCTCGTAAATTACTAGGCCGAACTTATATCAAACTAGGACAACATAGCGATGCACAGGCCACCTTACAACCCGGACTTGAAGATAGCGCTAACGATGCTGAATTATTAGCACTAGTCGGTCTTTCACAACTGCAGGGAGGCAATATCTCTTCTGGTATTGAAGGCCTGGAAAAAGCTGTTAAAGCAGCACCAGAAAGCTCAACTTTAAGAAGCAATTTAGCCAGGGCTTACATTTCCGCTGGCGAAACTGAAAACGCAATCAGGGAATTAAATGCCATTCTTAACAAGGATGGTGATAACAGGCAGTCTGAAACTTTATTAATATCAGCACATATAAAAGCAAAACAGTACGATCAGGCCATTGATATCGTACTAGGTATGCTTAAGCAGACACCGGATGATCCAGCCACACTCTCTCTTGCAGGCAACGTATTCGTGATCAGTAATGATAGACCTGAAGCTCGTAAATATTTCAATAAGGCATTACAAATCAAACCAGATTATGTGCCTGCCACTATGCTACTTGCGAAACTGGAAGAAATCGAGAATCAGCCTGATAAAGCAGAAGCACTATATAAAAAACTGGCAGATATGAATACAGAGGATATTGCACCCTTGATGGCACTGGCACATTTGGCAGAAACTCAAAATCAGCCAGAAAAAATGGTCACATGGTTAAAGACAGCCAATAAGAGAGCTCCTCTGGACATCAAACCCCGTATAATTCTAACCGAATACTATTTACGACATAAACAATTAAAGGAAGCAGGCTTACTAATTAAAGAAGCCATCAAAATAGCACCCCGTGATAAAACACTGTTAGTTCTGCAGGCAAAATGGCAAATGTCAGGTGCGCAGTACAATAAAGCTTTGTCGTCTCTCAATGAGCTTGTAACACGCGCTCCTGATTCATTCTCTATCCGCACAATGCTCAGCGAGACTTATCTAAGGCTTAACCAGTTACCAGATGCACGTAGGCAACTTGAAATTGTACTAAGAAAGCAACCCTACTATTTACCTGCCCTGATATTAATGACTAACCTTGAATTGCAATCAGGTAAAAACACACAGGCATTAGCTCATGCAGAAATAATTCAGAAAATTAAACCCGATTTATATTTAGGCTTTGAACTTGCCGGTGATGCATCAATGATGATGAAAGATTACTTGACAGCTAAAGATAATTATAGAAAAGCCTTACAGAGCAAATCATCAGCCGAATTGTCCATCAAACTGTCTGAAGCTTCAACACGTAGTGGCCAGTTTGAAGCCGCAACAAAACCCCTTCTCGCCTGGTTAGACAATCATCCTGATGATGCTCGCGTACTCCAGTTTCTAGGCACTTCTCATCAAAATATGAAACAGAATAAAAAAGCCATCAAAATATACGAAAAGGTATTGAAAATTCAGCCAGACAACATAGTCACACTTAACAATCTTGCCTGGTTATATTCATTAACAAATAATCCAAAAGCACTTGAGTTGGCCGAAAAAGCTCAAAAGCAGAGACCCGATGATGCTGGAATTCAGGATACATATGGTTGGATTTTAGTGCAGCAAGGTCAGTCAGATAAGGGACGTCGCATTCTGGAACAGGTAATGAAGGCTCTACCAGATTCACCTGAGGTTCAATACCACTATGCCATAGCCTTACTAAAATCAGGTGAGAAAATTAAAGCTCATCAACTACTAGCCAAATTACTTAAAAGTGGCAAATCATTTGAGGGTCGTGACTCAGCAGAGCAAATCATGAAATAAAACATGACAATATTTTTAGAGCAAAAAAAAACCGCACCCAAAGGCGCGGTTTTTTTACTACAGCTTTACTATTACTTAAGCTGATTTACGCAATTTGCGTGAAACACCAAAACCAACCAGGCCTGCGCCTAACAATAAAGCCACACCAGGCTCTGGTACGTTAACTGATGAAAAGGCAAATACGCCTGATCCGTCAACACCTGGTACACCATCAGCGGAGAAAGTCCATGCACCTTCTGTAGCTTCAAAACCGTTACCAGTGAAAACACCGTTACCAGCCAGGTTTAAAAACATATGACCTTGTGCATCAACGGTTTCGTCTATGTACGTGATCTGATTAAGAGTAAACTCGAAACCACCAACTGACCATAATGGAGAAACTACTGAGAATGGATCATATGTAAAGTCATTGTAGACAGCCACACTACCAAAGCCTATGCCGTAAATCGGATCAGCAAAAACACCTGTAGGAGCACCTGTAACAAGTGCCTGATCAAAACTAATATCAACATAGTTAGTATCGAAAGTGTCGGATACGAAATTAACCTGACCGCCAAATGTGATATCACCCGCAATCTGAGTTGCCGATGCGACACTTGATAGTGTCAAAACACTAACAGCCAGTAATATTTGATTAAATTTTTTCATTTTGATTTCCATGTAATTTAGTTAATAATTCAGCAATGTTTCGAACCAGCCATTAAATTCACCACTGACACGAACCTTTGTAACTTACTTAATGCAATCCACATGCCAGATTTTATAACCCACTGATATTGTTAGATAAAAAATTATTTGCACTGACCTGATACCCACAAATTGTAACTTAACGTGACACCAAATAGCCTGAAATAGTCAGTGATAAATTCTAATTTTTACATACACAGCAATTAAAGACACAAAAACAACTAGTTAGGCGTTTTTTAAGGCGTTAAAAAAAGTGACACTCATAAAATTAACATGTTTACAAAAAACACAGGCCAAACACATTTGTGTCATCTATAATACGAAGCAATAAGGGAAAAGTGGCCTTTTACTCAGAGGGAAAACAGAAAAACCAATCTCAATGTAGTAGCTATGCCTGCCCCACTAATTCAAGATAAAAATTACACCAATACCCGTTTTTTTAATGAATGAACAATTAACTGAAATCTATAGCTATTTGCATGGCATGTGGTGCTACCGATGGACCGCGCTTCTTGTTGCGTGGATCGTGGCACTGGCAGGATGGGTATTTGTTTACGCCCTGCCAAACCAGTACAGTGCAAAAGCTGTCGTTTATATCGATACCTCATCAGTCATGAAACCACTATTAAAGGGACTTGCACCTGAAACGGATTCTTATGATGAAATCAAGGTGATGACTCGCGTACTCCTGAGTCGAGACAACCTGCTTTCAGTAATACGCGAAACAGATATGGATCTGAAAATTGATAGCCCGGAGGCAAGAGAAAATCTTGTTGAGGAACTTGCAAGCACTATCGTTCTAAAAGGAGGGGGAAACGTAAAGAAATGGGAGCCCAGAAGCAACATCTATGAAATTAGCTACCAGGGCACATCAGCTGAACGCGCCTATCAGGTCGTATCAAAATTATTGAATACAATGATAGAGGGCACACTCAATTCAACTCGCACAGATACAGTAACCGTACAGAAGTTTCTTGATAACCAGATAAAGGAACATGAACAACGTCTTACGCTAGCTGAGCAACAACTTGCAGAATTTAAAAAGGCCAACGTAGGCTATATGCCAGATGAAAAAGGTGGCTATTATGTACGTCTTCAACGTGCTCAGGATGCTGCAGAAAGCACACGTTCGGCATTGCGACTAGCCCAGAGAAGATATCTTGAACTCAGTAATCAACTAAAAGGTGAAAATCCTCTATTAGGTCGTGAAAGCTATGAGGCTGCATCTATTACCAAAATTCACCAATATCGTGAACAACTGGATATCCTTCTCAATCAATATACAGAGCAACATC
>Ga0224511_10004449_pt1 | contig 10603 bp, 8 predicted proteins | sample SF_May12_sed_USG_2_FD_169988 | JGI IMG/M metagenome (GOLD analysis project Ga0224511, IMG submission 169988) | Sediment microbial communities from San Francisco Bay, California, United States - SF_May12_sed_USGS_8_1 | ecosystem: Environmental > Aquatic > Marine > Sediment | place: USA... | reverse complement strand
CTCTTCAACAATTATTTCTGGGTCATCATGATTAAAACCATCCATTGAATCACCCAGTGCATAGCTTTCAGATCGCCAACAGAAGAGACATCGTTCGGTACACCAAGTCAATGCAGGACTCATTTGGATACATTGAAAAGAATTGATACCATAGAATTTGTTTTTATAACAACTTCCTTGATCCTGAATATCTTTTTTAGTCCAATGGCAAAGTTTTACACCAGAATGATTTCCAACTAAGAAATATTGTTGTGATTTTAATTTATCTCTTAATTCTTGATTAATACCTAATTGTAGATTTACAATAGGTGAGTCCATAATTGATATCTACATTTATTATTTATCAATAGTCTGATAGAATCACTAACGTATACTTAATGGAATTTGAACAAAGAATTTCAAATCGATGCTATTTTTTTATTGTATTAATCCGATGATTATAAAACCTAAATTGAATATATAACAGTATAGCTTTTAATTTTTTCTCAATAGAGGTGGGTTACATGTCATCTTCGGACGACCAAATTAAAGAAGCCATAGAAATTTTGACACAAATATCGGAGGATCAAAGTGTCCCGAGAAATATCAGAAGAACTGCAATTAAAAGCGTAGAAACATTAAATGATAAAGAAATGGATATTGCTGTAAGAGCAATTAATGCCATTGAATTATTAGAAGATTCTACGTCGGATCCAAATTGTCCATTTCATTGCCGAACAATGCTCTGGCAAGCAATTACTCGTTTAGAGTTGCCAGGAGAAGATGATGACGATGAATGGGAATATTATGATGAAGAAGACGAGGATTACGTCTAAAAGCACCATAATATCGTCATTGGCGAGGTACTCAAGTCTGGTCCAAGAGGATGGTCTCGAATTCCAAACTGGTAAGAGCTAACCATTGTGCTACGCACTCGAGGGTTCAAATCCCTCTCTCGTCACTAAGTAAGAGTTAACATTTTATCATATCTTCTGCTTTCTTTTTCTAGGGATGTATCATCATAATTTGAAATAAATAATTTTTTACGTATTTGAATAAAAACAGGATAATTTACTGCCTCTCCAACAAGAAGAGCTTCTCCTACACCAAGATCAGAAATTAATCCCAAGGTCTCAGCATTTATGCCCTCTGATGTTCGTCCAATGTAGGTTAAATCATGTGGATTCAATATTCTAAGAATTAAGTGAGAGTTACATTGCGATAGTGCTGTAGTTGATAGATTAATCGGTCTCTGACTAATTAAAACCAATGAACATAAAAATTTCCTACCTTCTCTTGCTATTGTATGTATAATTGATTTGGATTCACTACTCTCAATTTCAGGACAGAATTGATGAGCTTCTTCTATGAAATTAATTATTGGTGGAATTACCCTAGTTCGTCTCAATTCAAATAATCTAGTAAGAAAATAGTGAACAATAATACGTTTTTTCCACAATGAAGTAAATGATGACAAATCAAAAATAAGTAATTTACCTGGTTGAATCTCGTTTTCCAACATTGGATTCTCAGTACTACTAAATAAATATGAATTTTGTAGTTGCAACATCCATCCAAAAAGAGCCTCTTTAACCAGTGGATTCATTTCTCTCTGTTGAATATTACTTATTATTTGATCTATAGTAAATGGTTTTTGTTGGGCAGATAATGATTTTAAAATCAATGATAATTCTCTTCCTTGAGCATGACTCATAGAAGGTATAATTTTGTAAAAGTCACCCACACTCATATTATTTAGTGCCAATTTAATATCTGAACCTGAATATACAACTACCTCTGAATTCTCAAATACAGGATTATTGGTGATGGATTTCAATCCTTTATACTCCCCATGTACATCAAAAAGTACTATACAGGGTCTCCCCTGATTAATTTGCCGTCTCAATAATTCTTCAATTAAAACTGAGGTAGTGTATGATTTTCCACCTCCTGAAATAGATAAAATTGCCAAATGTTTTTGTAAAATCCTATCTAAATTTATCTTTGCCAACACTTTGGATTGTTTTACTTTTCCTAAATACATACCATTAGCATCCATACCTAGAAACTCTTCAAGTATATTTTCAGACACAGAATAGACCTTCACACCTGGCATCACTGGTTTTGTTGATCGTTGTTTAATGGAATTAAGATAACTTCCCAATATCTTTACCTTGGCAATTAAATAATCCCACCTATCTGCGGGATAAATTGTATTTAAAGCAGAAGATGTAGAAGAACCATGGATAATATCTGCTGAAGAGTAATATCGATTAACTCTCCGTAAAGATTGAATTACACCAAGAATTTTCTCATCCATATGATCTACTTGAATAAATGTTCCATTTTCGATTGAATCTCGAATTGTACTTTCTGAAATTACGAAATGAAATTCTTGTGGAGTTGGTGTTTCATGAGTTGCAATAACAACCCCTATTTCTCGATCCAAAATAATATATCTATACGATGGTTATTTATAAAGATGAGTGGGATACTTGAAAGTGAATTAACTTAGTTGAGAGTAGAAATGACGCCTTTTTCTTAGTATTTCAAGTGGAATATCTAATTGAATCGAGATTTGATCTAAAACCATTTCTAAATGATGTTGAGTAAGTTTAGCTCGATCATCGGCTTCAATAATTATCGTAGGTATAGCAGATGGCAATCCATGATTTGTTAATACTAGTAAAGCACTTATGGCTAATTGCAATTTTTCCGGTACCATAGTTCCATCACTCAATACCTCAAATCTGATGGGAAAATCAAAATGTGCGGCTTTCACATATGATGCTAAAATAAATTTATCTCCACCTGAAACCCATTTAGGTAATGATGACTTTAACCAAGCCGTTCGGGCTTTGTCAGACAAGAAATGAGATAGCATGAATTCATCACTTATATTTTCCAAATTCTTTCTCCATCCAGAAAGGGTACCTAGACCAATTGATTGATCATTAATCCAAATATGAAGATTTCTAATTAACTGATTACAAAATTCAGATGATCTAGAATCCTTTACTATCCCACATAATATTGTTCCTTTTTTATGAGCTACATCTATTAATTCACGATAAATTTCCTTTACATCCAGCTCAGCCTGTTTAATAACAGAATTACTATACTCAATAAAATCTTGATTTAGAGGGGATAATTTACCATCTATGAAAACGATTGTAGGATTGTAATTATTAATTGTATCAATAACTGTTTTATACTCAATATACAATCTTTTCAATGTAGAAAGACGAGAAAATTCATGTCGAGAAGATAATGAAGGATGGAAAAAAACTTCTGGTACGGGATCAATGGAGGGTACATATGAAGCATTTACTTTAGAACCCACACCCTGAAATACAACTCCAACAGCGCGATAAAGGATTAGATCAAAACCACTCATTGCTTCACTTATTAAACCTCCATCAATCGCTGCAATTTTTGTAACATCAGATATTCTGGGAATAATCTCAATTGACAATCTTTTTTCAAACCAAGGTTCACCTAAATCAGGTAAAGAATCCATCATTCTTCGAAAATTTGTTATCCAGAGTCTTTGCTGTTCGATACGTTTTTTCTCTGCATTAATTACAGCTTCTAATTCATCAAACATATTATGCAGATTTCCTACCCGTGGATCTTTGAATTGCAGCTTTGATCAATCCTTCGTAAGGTGGCGATGGTTTCCATGGTGTACTTTTAAATTCGGGATGGTACTGAACTCCCATAAAGTACGAATGATTGGACAATTCTAGTGTTTCTAGTAAATGACTATAAAAACCTGTGAAAATCAAATTCCCATCTTGTAATTGATTAAAATAATTTTCATTTATTTCATATCTGTGTCGGTGTCTCTCATTTATCTCAAGCGATCCATATAATTCTGCAATCTTTGTTCCTTCTTTCAAAGTTATAGGATAACTTCCTAATCTCATAGTTCCACCTTTATTTTTGATATCTTTTTGTTCCTCTTGAAGACAGACAACAGGATATGGAGTTGATTCACTAATTTCAGTTGAAGATGCTCCAGCTAAGCCAATTACATTTCTTGCATACTCAACTACAGCGAGTTGAAAACCTAAACAAATTCCAAGAAAAGGAATATTTTCTCTTCTACTATATTGAATAGCTGCTATTTTTCCTTCAGTTCCACGATCACCAAAACCACCAGGAACCAAAATACCATCTACTTCGTTAAGTTTAGCTATATTTTCAGGATTACTCTCAAAATCTTCAGTGGCATAATGACGTAGTTCAACATTCCACCCAAATTTTAAAGCTGCATGTTTCAGTGCCTCATTTACAGATATATAAGAATCAACTAAATCAGTATATTTTCCGGGTATTCCAATAATTAACTTACCATTTATTTTTTTATGTTGATTAAGTAAGCTTTCCAAGCTACTCCAATCGGGTGTATCCAAAGAAAGCTGTAATTTTTTACTTAATAAATGACTAATTTCTTGACTATCCAATAATTGAGGTGCTTCAAATACAGAGGACAAATCAGGTAAATCTAGCACTGCTTCTCTTTCTACATCACAGAAAAAGGCAATTTTTTGTAATGTTTTAGTATCAATTGGAACTTCGCTTCTACAAATAATTAAATCAGGAACTAATCCAGATGCTCGTAATTCACGAACAGAATGTTGTGTAGGTTTAGTTTTATGTTCTGAAATATGCCTTGGATAGGGAACATACGTAACTAACACAAATAACGAATTTTCTTCAGGAATATTCATATGTAATTGCCGAATTGCTTCCAAGAATGGTTGACTTTCGATATCACCTATTGTTCCTCCTACTTCAACCATCATAATATCACTTTTCGAGGTTTCTTCAATCTCTTTGAATCGAAGCAAGATTTCATCGATCACATGAGGTACTACCTGCACGGTTTTACCCAGATACTCTCCCCTTCGTTCCTTTTGTATTACGCTGTAGTATATTTGACCAGTAGTAATATTTTGTTTACGACTCATCGGTTCTCCAAGAAATCGTTCATAATGCCCAAAATCTTCATCCAGCTCACCTCCATCATCAGTCACAAAAGTTTCTCCATGTTCCATCGGATTCATGGTACCTGCATCTATATTCAAATATGGATCAATTTTTACAATAGTTGCTTTCTTATTCCTTACTTGAAAATTCTTGGCAATTGCAGAAGTTACGATTCCCTTTCCTAACCCGGAAAGAACACTACCAAGCACGAAAATATACTTAGTGTTTTTTGGCATATTGGCAATAGCATGTGGATGTATTTGTTATTTACGATTAAAATAAATTAAAAGGAATATTTCTTCCATTAACTTAATTCATTTATTAATAATATAGAATAATTAAATTTGTAATTATTAAATCTCTCATTAAATTCTAACCTAATTAACATGTATGCGCCTTGATTAAAACAAATATATGAAGTATTAACTTTGAAACTATACGAAATCATGATAATATCTAGTCAATATTTTATAATTCAGAATTATCTAGGAAATTATCTCAATATTTTATCCCGCTTTTTAGGAGTGTTAACTTCAGAAAGCGAAGAATTTAAACAAAAAAAAGAAGAATAAGAAAAATTTATCAAGGTAATATCATTTAATATTTTGTGACAGATTTAAGTCTTGAAATGCGCAGATTAAATTTTGAATTAGAAGAAAATCCAGTAAATGTTATTGCAATGAGAGACTACAAAGATTTAAGCATAGATGGAATCAATATCAACCTAATTGAAGATCATGAGACTCAATTACCTTACTGGATAGCAAAAACCCTAGAAGAAAATAATCTGGTCAAAATAATGGAGGAAATTTCGGTAACACCAAGAGCTTTATCTGAATTGGCTCATAAAGAGGGAAAACAAAGAACACTTACACCAATTGATTCACTTTTATACCAGAGGGTGATAGTTGAAATACGAAGATTACGTAAGGAAAGTACAGGTAATGCAATGAGAAAACTTACCAGTATAGAGGGAAGTTTCAACCTGATTAAACGACACAGATTTCGAAAAATACTACAAATGGCAATGACAGATCAAATGCAAAAATCAGTACAGTCAAAGCTAACATTAGAGGAAAATTGGTTATATGAAAAACTAACCCATCTATATGGAAACTGGATTAATCTCATTGGAGTTGATGCAATAGGTGAATAATTATGGCAATACAAACACCAGATGAAGTTAACAGAGCATGTTTAAACTTCTTTAAAAATTTCCAAAGCGATGATGGAAATTTTAAGTATGTTAATCGTATTAATCGCATGATTAGAGATGGAGAAAGATCTCTCGTAATTGATTATGAAGATTTAGTACTAATTGATGATGCATATGAATATGATCTTGCATCAACATTATTGGACAAACCTCATCTAATGTTGGATGAGGGATCAAAAGCACTCGCGGAACATGTAAAAATGGAAAATGCAGATTATTTCTGGGAGATTAAACATGAACGAGATAATTTTTTCCTTAGATTTTCAAACACACCAAATATTATTCATATCAGAGATTTACGCGCAAATCATGTCGATTCTTGGAAATGGATCGAAGGAATTATCGTAAGAACCACGGAGATTAAATCTATTGTTACCCATGCAGTATTTTATTGTGTTGATGAAAAGCATACTATTGATCTCTATTTTGAAGATGGAATTTTTAATAAACCCAATAAATGCAATGATTTATCATGTAAAGCCAAGGAATTTGTATTAGATCATTATCATTCAAAAATGATAGATTGGCAATACATCACTGTACAAGAACGACCTGAAGATTTACCACCAGGAGCTTCACCAAAATCAGTTCCATGCAGACTAACAGATGATATTGTTGATATTGTGAGACCTGGAGATAGAGTACAGTTAGGAGGAATCATCCGTTCTCGACCTTCAAAATTATTGAAAAAAGGACAGGTGCTAACCTTTGATATTTGGATGGATGTTAATTTCATTGAATCAACCAACAAAGAGGATGAATTCACCGATATCTCTCCAGAAGAAGAAAAACAGTTCCTTGATATGGCATTAGACCCTAAAATCCATGAACATCTTATTGATTCCATTGCACCTGCCATCCATGGATTAAGAGAAGTTAAAGAAGCAGCAATGTATATGTTGTTCGGTGGTGTGGATAAACAATTCCCAGATGGTTTCAGCACCAGAGGCCAACCAAACGTTCTCATTGTTGGAGACCCAGGTGTTGCTAAATCACAGTTACTTCGATATGTTCAATCAATTGCCCCAAGAGGATTATATACTAGTGGTAAGGGAAGCTCTGCAGCAGGATTAACCGCAGCCATCACCAGAGATCCGGAAACCAGTGAAATTACCCTAGAAGCAGGTGCTATGGTGCTGGCAGATAGAGGTGTTTGTTTAATTGATGAGTTTGATAAAATGAATGAAAACGATAGATCTGCGATACATGAGGCAATGGAGCAGCATACAGTCAGCGTTGCAAAAGCAGGAATAGTAGCAACCTTAAATGCAAGAACAGGAGTACTTGCAGCTGCAAATCCAAAGTACGGTAGATATGAACCACACCGAACATTTTCTGAAAATGTCAATTTAACACCAGCAATTTTGTCAAGATTTGACCTTGTATTTATTCTTCAAGATGAACCAAATGAACAAAACGATTCTATTTTAGCAGACCATATACTTAAACTACATAGATATCATGGTTCGACTCAATCAATAAAACCCCCTATGAATGAAGAAACCCTAAAGAAATATATTTCATATGCAAAAAGAAATTATAATCCTGCATTACTTCCTGAAGCAACAGAATTATTGGAGGAATTTTATGTAACTATGAGAAATTCCTATGGTAAATCAGGAGAAAGTGGAAAAAGTGACAGAGTAACCATCACCGCAAGACAATTGGAGGGGATTATTCGTCTTGCAGAGGCAAGAGCCAGAGCTGCTTTAAGAACTCAGGTTACCAAAAATGACGCACAAAAATCAATTGATATTATGAAATATAGTCTAAGTCATATTGCCAAAGACCCAGAAACAGGACAAGCAGATATTGATGCTCTGTATAGTGGTCAAACAGGTACAAAACGAACTAAACTAACTAAATTAATGTCCATTATTGACTTTTTATCCAGAGAATCAGGTGGTCCTTTTAGTCAAGAAAATTTAATTCAAGAAGCTAAAGATCAGGGATTAACTCAAGAATATGTGATGGGAGTGATACAACAAATGAGAAGAGATGGTACTTTATATCAACCCAAACCAGGATGGTTTGACAAACCATAAAGGAGTTGATATAGTGTGGTAAAGATAATATAGGTGTCAATATTGGACATAAAAGAACTCCCAGTACATCCGGATTTAATTAAAATCCTTAATGATGATGGAATTCAAACATTATTTCCACCTCAAGTTGAAGCAATCAACAAGGGATTGTTAGAAGGAAATAATATTGTTGTTGCCATACCAACTGCTTCAGGTAAAACCTTACTTGCACTGATGGCTATCACATCCACACTGCGTAGATACCCAGGTGCTAAAGCAATATATCTTGCACCACTAAAGGCCTTAGCTGGAGAGAAATATCAAGAATTTAGTAAATATACGAAAGAATTAGGGTATAAGGTAGCTATTAGCACTGGCGATTTAGATGAAACATCTACATGGTTGGCAAAAAGTGATATAATAATTGTAACCAATGAAAAATTTGATTCACTTATTCGACATGGAGTTAGTTGGTTAAACGAAATTAAAGTTGTGGTCTCCGATGAGGTTCATCTCATACATGATGGATCCAGAGGACCGGTACTTGAAGTCGTATTAACATTAATTAGAAGAAATTTAATTGATTGCCAAATTATCGCTTTATCAGCAACTATCAGTAATGCGCAGGAAATCTCAGAATGGCTTGATGCAGAATTAATATTTTCAACTTGGAGACCAATAAAATTAAAAGAAGGAGTATGGTTTAATGGAAAAATTACATATTCTGATGGATCAACAGTAGCGATTGGAAATGAAAAGATGAATTCAAGCTACATATCACTTGCATTGGATATCGTCCAGCAAAATGCACAGTGTCTGATTTTTACCAACAGTAGAAATTCATCTATGGCCACAGCAGAACAAGTAGGTATCAATTTAAATTCAATTTTATCCAAGGAAACTAAAGAATATTTAACTATAATTGCCAAAAAAATACAAGATATAGGAGAAAATACAAAATTAAGAGAAAGACTGGTTAAAACCGTAAAAAAAGGTGTGGCATTTCATCATGCAGGATTAATCTCTGCACATCGTAGAATAATAGAAGAAGAATTTAAGGCTAGAAATATTAAAGTTATTACATCAACACCTACCCTAGCTGCAGGTATCAATTTACCTGGAAGAAGAGTTATTATCCGAACATTATCAAGATATGCTCAAGGATTTGGACAAACATTTATTCCAGTACTTGAGTACAAACAAATGGCTGGAAGAGCAGGAAGACCAAGATATGACCCATATGGAGAAGCAATTGTTATCGCAAATGCAGAAAATGATATCGACACCATACTTAATCGATATGTAAGAGCTGATTCGGAAGAAATCTATTCTAAGTTAGGTGCAGAACCTGCATTACGATCACACATATTAGCATTTATTTCTGCAGAATATGTGGATAGTATTGACAGTGTATTTGATATCATTTCAGACACTTTCTATGGGTATCAAAATGATGGTCAACTATATTTTATTGAAGAAAATGTTATCAATGTCATCGAGATTCTAGCCGATGCCAAATTGATTACACCAAATGAGCCATACAAAATTACTCCTTTTGGTAAAAGAATAACTGAATTATATCTTGACCCATTATCAGCAAGGATCATCAAAAGAGGTTTGGACAAATCTCAAAATAAAAATATTCCAAATATTGTTTATTTACAACTTCTTACTAGTACTCCAGACATTCATGCATATAGTATTAGAAAATCAGATTTTCCATATTTATTAGAAATTGCAGGTGAATATGAAGAACAATGGCTGGATGAAGGATTAGTTGATAATACTGAATTTGACAGAGAATTATTTTTTGCATCATTAAAAGTAGCCTGTATCATTGAAATGTGGTTAAGTGAAGCAACAGAAGAGGATATTAATGGTAAATTTGGAGTGTCCTCAGGAGACTTACACAATATCATACAAACAGCAAAATGGTTACTGCATAGTAGTATAGAAATATCAAAACTTTTCAAATATAAAGAGCATCAGCAAAGACTAGAAATAATAATTTCAAGATTATCCTATGGAATAAGTAAAGAACTTCTTCCACTCGTTGAGATTCAAGGAATAGGTAGAGTTAGAGCACGAACTTTATTTAATGCAGGTTACAAAAATAAGGACGACATCTTAACGGCAGATATAGAATCACTAAGTAAATTGTCTGGAATAGGAAAGACTATTGCAAATAGTATTAAAATTGCTATACAAACAGGAAGCTCAGTCCCAAACATCTCTCAGCAAGAAGAAGATGATACTCAAACTAATTTAAATTCATTTTTCGGTTAGAAAATATCATACAAATTGACCATAGCAAATAGCTAGATTTTAGTGTTTATAATATAATCTAGTTATGTGGGACATTCACATCACTGGAGCCATCATACCATAG
>Ga0224511_10004448_pt1 | contig 10603 bp, 6 predicted proteins | sample SF_May12_sed_USG_2_FD_169988 | JGI IMG/M metagenome (GOLD analysis project Ga0224511, IMG submission 169988) | Sediment microbial communities from San Francisco Bay, California, United States - SF_May12_sed_USGS_8_1 | ecosystem: Environmental > Aquatic > Marine > Sediment | place: USA... | reverse complement strand
GCTAGAGTTGAGTAAGAGTGAAATTAAACTGACCAATGAGCTTGAAGATTTGAAAAGTGAGTTGACACTGTTGAAAACTGCTAAGGAGGAGTTTTCTGAAAAGAATAATGAATTAATGGAGACTAGAACTATGTTGGATAGTAAGACTATGGAGTTTGAGAAGTTGTTTAATAATAGTGAAAAACTGGATAAGGAGAACAAGGAGTTGTTAAACAAATTGGAGGTTATGCAGAGTGAACTGGAGAACACCAGGAAAGAGACCCAAGGGGTTGCAAAACAAGAGGTGAGTTGCTCTCTGGTGAAAAATTCTTTTATTTTGAAACATTGACATATACTATTGTTTTCTTTTATAATTAATGGTAACTTATTGAAAGGCACAAACAAAAACATTCAATGCAGACATAGGTAGGAATGCCTTTGTTTACACTTGCCACTTAAAGATATGATTTTGGACATTTTTTATGGTAGTACATATTCGCTATTTTTAACACCTGCTTTGTTTATACAGCTTTGAACACATTGTACAGAATGCTTTTTCATTTTCGTTTTTAAGTCAAACTTATTTCTGATATGATGGTCAAGCAACATTCAGACTATAGTTTTAAAAGTGTTGTGATGTACTTAACTTCTGTTGTAACCAAATGAATGATTATTTCAATGGAGATTGCCTTTTCACAAATGTGACCCCATGGTCAATTTATGCCAGAGAAAAACTTACTTGCATGTGTTTTTTCTAGTTGATCGTGACCCATTTAAAGGATCAGAATAACAAACTTACCAAGGAGGTGGAAGATCTACACACAAAACTCAACAACAAGGTATGAACTGTTGGTCTTTTTTCGCCACATTTCATGTTTGGTATTTTGTTATGTTTAATATTTGGACATTTTATGGATCATTTTCATGTCAAATTAATTTTGTATATGGGATTAAAGCAAGCACTGTTTTCTGTGTAAACACAACGTATAAGATGTGTTATGCCATTTGAATAAGGTGTACAAAATGGTTCAATGTATTTATATCAAGAAACATTATTCTAGGGCTGGGTGCAAAACTATTGTAACTGCATTATTTTATATATCAAGTAACAAAAGTTTTGCACCATATCCTCGAATCTGTCTCCATATTTTTCTTATTCTTTTACCTCCTCACTCATTAGATCATTTGCATGGCATTTAAAGCTTTGCATGCTGATGGTAGTCCTCACAGTGTTTTATGACTAATCTGTACAATGACCAGTCTTACAGTGTGTATCTATTTAAGAATAGACCTTAACACACAAGATATTGATGTTTTAATTAATCTTTAGATATTTTAAGTATTGATTAAAGTACAGATAAAAAAAACAAAGAAAATGCTGAAATGTTTAAATTTTGATTTATGTGAACCCTATTTCATATTGCAGACATCAAATTATTTGGTATAGTGTTTGCATGTATTGTCTTATATCTTTCAATAACAAACTTGAGTCTTGTCATAATTATAATGACTTTTTATTATTTTATTTTAGAATGAAGAATTGCAAGAAAAAGAAGAAAAGTAAGTTGAAAATGTATAACACAGTTTGTAAAGGAATTAAGATTCATCTCAGACTTATTTTATAAACAATAGTATTTTGATTTAGTGTAGCAAAAATATTAAGAAATGTATAATTTTCAGTACAGCTATTCATTATTTTATTTTGAACTGCCCTAATTGTTTTTAGCCATTTGGAGAATATACATCTAACATAAGTATTCTGTAACTAATTTATTAGTTGCGTTAAACAAACAGCAAACATGAAAGCAATTTTAAATTAAGTAAATATAAAACATATATCTTCACAGACATCAGAAAGAAACAGAAGACCTGAAGGCCAAGTTTCAGTTGACCTTGAACGAGTTGAGCAAGGCCAAGGTCACGCTGGAGAACGAGCGATCGGAGAACAATCAGCTCCTGGAGCGCGTCTCCAGGCTGGAGCAGGAGATCGAAGACGTGTCCGAGTCTAACAACACCTCCAGAACTGTGCTCCAGGTGGGCCATAGTTTTATTTATGAACCATTTCTTGTCTTGCATTATTTTTATTTTATTTTCATTTGAGTGACATGTTGTTAATTACCTTCCGCCATGTGTGTTTAGTGCAAGAATAAATTGTCCGTGTCTTAAAACACCTCCAGGTTGATCCAACTTTCACTGTTAAAATTAACATATCGACGACCCGTTTGTCATCCATCTGAAATGAGGTTGGGTCCAACATAAGGCGGGAAATTACATCATGTCACGATGCACAATCTCATAAGGGCCAATCATTAGACTGAAGCATATGCAAGGTTTGATGTTACGTGTTAATTAGTGTATCAACAGAACACGTGAAATGGCATCAAATGCACTGACAAAACGTGGGAAAAAATGTTATGTCGAACATTGCATGTGCCCATTGCCAGCAATACACAAACAACTCAGTTTTCTGTAATATTCAAAATGAGGATCAATATTTTCATTCCATGATGTCAAGTTGACTTTCTATTTCAGAACAAGGTTTTAGAACTGGAGCACCTGCTAGAGGAGCATGACGACGTGGAGCAGGAAGTCGAGGAGTGGAAGACGCGACATCGACAGCTGCAGGACCGACTTGACGGGCTGGAGGCGGAGAAAGCCGAACTCGAGGACTCAAAAGACATGGTGCGTTACATTATTATATAATGGGGAATGATGCATAACCTTGTCTCACCGAATAATGTTTGGTGTTTAATACTTTATATACAAAGGTATTTCAAGCTTTTTCTTTGTTATCTAAAACTGTATACATCCATTTGAATCAAAACAAATATGTTTATCTTTTATGTTTGCGTAATTTACTTGCAATATCCGAGTGTTTTATAAAGTAATGTTATAATTTAAAATATTCTTGTTTAAAAATGCATAAAATCCAAAACATACACAAAAATCCCAAACACACAAAATTATCATAAAGGTTGAGCATGAGCAGAAGTCTCGGCAGCAGCTGGAGCGGCGATACCAGGAGCTGGAACAGGAGCTGGAGGAGCAGAAGATGGAGCATGAAAACGTGCAGCAGACGCTCAATGATAAGGTAGGTTGGCTTCATAAGATGCATGTTTGAGTGTTTGTGGTCATTTTTGTGTCCTTGTGTGCACACAGGTACATCGTGTTCATATACCACAGTAAAGTCCGCTTAATATGGGGAACTTCCGGTTAGAAGGATCTGATTTTCATTCCCCAATCTTTACCAGCTAGATAACTTTACATTTATAAGGAACTTTGTTATGAGGAACATATTTTCATGGTCCCGATGAGTTCCTTATAAGCAGATTTTACTCTATTGTATAATGACTGTTGTATTATCTCATAAAACAATAAGATAAAATTTATTGACATTATTTCATCATGTTCAGGTTCGGTCGTTGGAGAAGCGTGTTCAGGATCTGCAGGAGGACTTGTTTGCTGCCCAGGATGAGATCCAGGTGGCCAGTGAGGATACAAATAAGGTACGAGCCATGTGATTGGTCAATATTTGAATTATATTGTAAAAGCTGACTTATGATTGGTCAATTTTTAGCTGAATATGAAAGCTGCACTATGATTAGTCAATATTTATTTCAATAAAAAAGCCACCTCGTAATTGGTTATTATTTAATTTAGAGATGGAATCTATCTCATGAATTAAACAATGTGGTGTTTTTCTTAATGAATGACTCAAAATTAAGACACTTATAAAATTATGATACATGTATTTATTTCACTGACTTTCTGCTGCCTTATAATATTTTAATGCAATTTTCTGTCTTTCATCATTGCAAGACATAAAAGCATTTTGCTTCATTTGTGTCCAGCATTCATCTAGTAATAAACATGTTTACATTACTGAATTTTGAGGATTAATAATTTCAGACAACTGAACCATCAGTTGTTAGTCAAAAAGTAAAGGTCAGTTTTGTAGTTATCGTTTCTCAAAATGTCTGTCTGTAGATCTGTACTAACTAACACATGTATATCTTTCTGACTCTTACCAAATAATATAGATTTTTAAGTTGTATATATCTTTTTTGTATTACATATCCTGACTTGTGATACATTGTATGTGTATTTTTTGGTTTTATTTTAAATGGATTATGGGTTGTTGAGTTGTTCCTTTCTTTCACATTATAATGTTGTGTCACTTCTATTTTGGCATATTTTGTTTTTATTTTGTTCACATAGATCTAGTGCATGTCTATCTAGCTTTTTATGTATTTATATGATTCTGTGTTACATTGTCACATCCTTACAATATTTTTGTATGTCATAGCTATCTTGATCTAGTTCATGTAAATTCTACAAACAAAGGTTCTGGAAATATAACTAACTTCATCAAAATACTCCACATAACCGTTCTTTTGCGTTTATACAGATTCGACTTTTTAGCTCACCTCAGAGCATAAAATGCTAGTTATTTGATCCCAGGAATACTAAATTTGATAAATATTCTGTAAACCAACATAATAATTTTGAATTTGAATTTGAGTTTCAAAAAATATATATTTTGTATAAAACATAATACTTCCTTCATCACAACAAGCACTCTTGTGGTTGCTATGGTAACTGTAACATCCCTATTCCCTGTTGCTAGGCACTGGAGGCATCCAAGGCAGCCCAGGTGGAGCTGCAAGAACGCCTGGTTGTCGAGCAACAGAAGTTAAATGAGGCCGTTGCCAAGGCCAATGAGACGAGCACAGCCAATCAGAGACTGGAGACGCAGAAAGCTGAGGTATATAACAGTCAAATGTTGGTGTTGGTTTGGTAATAATTATAATATTTATTGGGAAGAGTTTAAAAAATTGGAACCAGAAATTTAAGGCTAGCATAACATATAGACATTAGGTATTTAAAAAAATCTTATTAATGATGATGATGATGATGATGATGATGATGATAATGATGATGATGATGATGATGATAAATAGTTCTATACTAATAAAAATAGCAGTAATACAACAAAAATAGTTTATTTCTGAATTCTATTTAAAGAATAATAATAATTATAATAACAAATATTTCTAATAAAATATTTGGAATTGTATTTACAGAACTTGCAGAAACAGATTGAGGTCATGAAATCAGAGTTATCAGACGCCCAACAAAGACTCGAATCGGTGACCAAAGACCGAGACATTCTCCAACGTGAGGTCAAACTACTACGCGAAACCACCAAACAGTTCAGCATGAAATCAGAGGACACCGAAAGCATGAAACAGGAAGTTGATCAGCTTCGCCGAGAGCTTGAGCATCTGCGAGCTTCTGCTCACTATGATGAGGAAGATCGCCAGAAGCATGTGGACAAGATTCGAACCCTGGAGAACTACACTAGTCAGCTGGAGATGGACAACAGGGAGCTTGCCAACAAGGTGCGATGGAGTCATGGACTCTCAACGGAATGAGTCATTTTCAAACTGCAGTACATTTTTAGTTATAATCTAGTTATGTTTTAAACAGGTACAAATACCTCCAAAAATATATCATTAACTGCCTTTAACTTTTAAATTGTTGTGAGTAAACTACCATTTTGCTTTGTTTCATTGTAAAATTCAGGTTACAAAATATAAATGTAATTAAGTACTGGGGTATCATGTATGTACAAATATGTTTTAAGTGTTCAAACCAATAGTTCTTAATGCTAAAATTTAAATAAATATTCTTTATCAATAAAGAACTTGTCTTAAAATAGGAAAGCATTATTATTGTTCAGAATTACCCTCAACTGTTCTTAATGTGTTTTTGATACAGATCAATGAGATGGCTGTACGGCTGGAGACGGCAGAGGAGGCCTTGAAGAGGGAGAAGAAAGAGACGGTCAACCGACAGCAGCAGGGTAACTGGCAGCTCACACAGGTATGGCAAAGTACAACACAGGGATACTGTGAAATTATTTCTATACATTGAACATTTAATTTCATGTAATTCATGGGTAGTGCAAACCATGAAATTTAGATCCAAATAGAATTTTTCTTCTATTGAGTAATTTTGCATATACAGTAGTTTAAAAATCCAAGACTTCAAGTGCCGTTGAATCTGTCCATGTTTGTCAAATCATGTTTACCTGTATCTTACCTTTCTGTGCAGGTTGAGTCAGACTTGTCAACAGCCAACAAGCGCGTTCAGGAGTTGAGAGAAGAGCTGCAGAAGAAGAACAACCTCGTGTTGAAACTCGAGTCTGAGAAGGTTGGCACATCAGTGAGTATAACTTTATATAATTTTATTTGAGAAAAAAGTGATTTTTCTAGAAAATATTGGCTAGCTTGGAAATAATGGCATCCTCAGTTTTAATGTGGCCTTTCGGAGAAAAGGCAACACATTGCTTTGTCTGACCATCTTTCAGTTCGTCATAAAAACTTAATGTTAGCTATAACTTTGCTTGACAACGCACACATGATGAAACAAAAGTGTTTTGGTCAAGGAAATATTTGCCAGAGTTTTACCCCTTTTTGTTAATATTATTGTTATTGTGACAACGCATCCAAGGGTGGCACAGATGTTCCAACTGAACACCCATCTAGCTGTTTGTAAATGGTAATAAAATATTCCACACCATTGACGCTGAATGCTGTGTATCTAATTTTTGACCACAGCTCAAAGGGTTAGGGACATATCATTTTGAGCAGGTGCTTAACTTGTTGACAATAATTTATAATTGTAAAAGGAAAATAATTTGTTCTTCAGGCCAAGTCAGAAAGCAGTATAGCTCGTCTTGAGGCAGAACTAAATGAGTTAAAGACATACCATCGTAAGGAAGTTGACAAACTCTCCAACAAGTCAGAAATGGCCACCAAAGAAATCAAGGACCTGAAGAACACTCTACGAGAAAAAGATCAAGTTAGTAGTAATCTTGTGATTTGTTCCAACAAATAACGCTAAAAATGCTAACATATAAAAAAGGATAAAAGAAATATAAGTAAATTGATTTGGTATATACTTCAGATTCTAAAACAATTGGATAGCTGTGAGTGTGTTTGATGTCTGTTTTGGGCTTTTTAATGCAAGGTAGAAAACTCTTGTTAAAAATATCAGCTTAACAAATAATTATAGATGTTAAACTCTGCCAAAATCAGGTTAATTGTAAGTTTAACTTCGTAGCATGTGTGGTTTGATGACAATGGGCATACTTGTGGACACTTGAAATATTACTTAAGTGAATAAATATTTCATTGGGATCTTAAATTTGTGCATTGTCCTACCCACAACAAAACGCGAAATTAAATGTCTAAGGAATAAAAATGATTTCACAGTATTTTCTCTCCGCTGTAGGAGTTGCTAAGCAAGCAGCACGAGTTGAAGCGGGTCAAAGGTCAGATGGAGCGTCTGGAGGCACAGCACTCCACGGAGACAAAGATCCGCACCGACCTGGAGAATAGGAACACGTCTCTCGACCAGGAGATCTCCAAGGTAACCCTTGTGTAAAACGGGGTGTCTTCTTGTGATCTCCATTTTGTTGTTTTAATCTCTACATGGAAAGTTATTGGTGTTGTGGCATGGTTTTATTAAAGCACGTCCACTACTTAAGAATTTTATCATGGTGATTTGTGGCTGTATTTTATTTAAATTAATTGCTAAGAATACTTTGTTTTGTTTTCTCTAACATTTAACTTTCAATATCTGTGCCATATATTGGCCATACATGTATATAGATACCTGCATTTTAAAGTGCCATTGGATTTAGATTAAATAAGCATTGTGGCCTGAGGTTACTATTGGGAACTGAATTGTCTGACGTCAGTTTCATTGATCTTGAGTTTTAACTTCTTCGGGTTTTTTAAAATGCATGTAATGAGGATTAAAACCTCTAACAGTGGGGCCATATATAGAAAGAAGACCAATCCTTCTATTTATAAATGAAGTGTCTGATACCATTTGTTTAATATTTTTGGTATACACAGTCTTAGATTGAACCCTAGACCCTAAATTATTAGGTCATAGCAATTGATATATTGACAATCTATATGTCAGACCAATTGAAAAGGCATTTGGTTTGACAAAAGGTGGGAACGTATGCAGTGTCATAAAGCACATCATTAGGGCCAATCAGAAAACTAAATAATTTGTGAATATCAGTGGCTACGCACACATGCAACATTATATGCTTTCCCGCACTGTCGGTGCATCGAACATCATTTCAAGCATTCCGTCGATTCGTTAAAGATTGATATTTTGCGTTGTGGTGGTGCATGGCTTGTTGCATGTTGTCACCTGTGCTGTATGGGTTGGTGTTGTGTTTGTGTCAGGTGTGGGGGCAGGTGCGCACGCTGATGGAGAAGAACGCGAGTCTCGAGATGACCAAACGTAACCTCGAGGAGGAGATGGAGAGGGTACGCAGTGTTGTGCTTTTTTTACAGGAAAAATTGGGGTCGAAATTGTGCCCCATTCCCAGTTGCAAAAATAATATTTTAATCCCCAATTCATATAGAAATTGTCCCAATGTTAAGTTAAAACAAGTTTGTAAAAATCTGTCAAGAATATACTATTTAAAAGATATTTTCTTTCACGTATTGCTTTGTCATAATTGTCATGTTGTCTTTATTGTTTTGTTGAATTACTTTTATCCCTGCTTCATAAATAGAGATTTTTGCTCACAAACTTATTTTCATGCATAGTATTAAACATGGCTACAAGCTCGGTGTTTTAATAAAAACATGATAACTAATGTTATTAAGTAAAGATAGATATTTACAACTTTTGTTTCCTGCCCGTTAGAATACTTTTTAAGATTTACATGGGGAATTATCCCACTGGCCAGTAGTTAATCCGTGGGGATTTTTACTTTCCGGCAAATTTTAATTTTCTATGTTTTTTCGAAACTTTTTAATTAATAACTTTATCAGTTTTATTACTTTTCATTATCTTAAAAGTCTTTAAGACTGTTCATTCTGTTCATTCATAATATAATAAAATTCCAGATATATTGTTGTTCAATTTTCCAGAAATCAAACACAGTTCGACAGGCAGAGACCTCTTATGTTCAATCTAAAGCTAGTCATGAAACCACAATGAAGGCCCTGCAAAGCCGGGCAGATGCTGCAGAGAGGAGGGTAGGTGACCTTGTGACCTTGACCTGACCTTGTCACCTTTCACATTTGACCTTGAATTTCCTTATTTGACCTTGACACTAGTTTTGACATTATTTTTGTGTGGTTGACATGATGCCTAACTTGGTACAGTTTTAGATAAAAAAATTGGAAAAAAAGTTTACAAGTTTGTTATATTCAATACAAAGTTGTTAATCAATGTTCAATGACTTACAAAACTGTTTACCTGGCTATATACTATGACTGTTAATGTTATTTTCACCTGATTCATTTAACACAATGAGTTATATCCACAAAACATTCTACATAGTTTTTATCTACATGCATTCAAAACATATTTTTAAAATTATTGGTCTATATAATCAGATGCTCAAATATTTCTTTAAACCTATTTTTATAACTGCATTTACACTTTATTTTGATATTTTCTGTTCCCACTGTTTAATATATAACCTTGTATGTTGTTGGTAGTTCTGTGGTAAACGTAAATATATAAACTGTATAAATTTCTGTACTTTTTCAAACCCCGTTGTAATTATTTCTTCCTCCTTTGATTAGTGAACTATACAGTGTTTCATGTGTTAAGAATTTGGTCCTGTATGTCTACATGTAGAATACATGTATAAAGCAATAATTAGGGTTTTAATGATTATACAATATCATTCTTTCCTGTTTCTCTTCGCATTATGTTCTATGTTAATATGATAAAGTTTGTTAAAACAATTAATTTCAAAAGATAAAGTTAATTTCATGGTTCATAAATTAAATCTGAAATATGCACTAATTAAATTGAGAAATTAATTTGTATTTGTCTCACAACTGTGTGTGTCAAACCTTTGACAAATTATTCTACAAACTAATACTTTTCTATTGTTTTAAAGAGCTTGAGGGTTAAGCCTTTTCTAAATAAAGTAAGTAGACGAACCATGGAGTACACAGATAGGGTGGACAAGACAGTCAACAATTTTCTTTTCTTTTTTTTGAAAATTTCCAATCAACAGTTTTCTTTAGTACATGGCTTTTGTCCACTGTCCTCTGAAAACAAATGCATTTTAAGTGCCTATTTTACCTCAATTATTTATATAAATAAAATTAAAAAATCAGAAAACTGTTTACACATTTTTTTACCCGTTAAATACCCGTTAAATAATTTATTCCCAGGATGCAATTAATGATTGTAAATCGTAACCATTCACCCTATCTTGTTCTCATATGGTTTATATCAGCTTCACACAGCCTTCATTTCGCTTGGAACTGCTTTCTTTTCCATGTTGCATTCCATTTGTCTCTTTCTTCTCTTTCTAGAATCTAGTCATGTGCACCCATGTTTGAATCTCTTGTTGCCATGGCAACTGAAACACTAGGTCTTACACGGCATTATGGACACCAGCATTTTTTTTAATAATAAAAATTCAAAATGACTTTATAGCCAAGGGAACCAACAATATATGGCTTATCTTACTTATGCTCATCAAAAACAGGAAAATTTGAATAGTTATTGACTGTGGTAACAAAATATCTTAATTAATTTCTAAAACTGACATTAACAA
>Ga0224511_10004447_pt1 | contig 10603 bp, 8 predicted proteins | sample SF_May12_sed_USG_2_FD_169988 | JGI IMG/M metagenome (GOLD analysis project Ga0224511, IMG submission 169988) | Sediment microbial communities from San Francisco Bay, California, United States - SF_May12_sed_USGS_8_1 | ecosystem: Environmental > Aquatic > Marine > Sediment | place: USA... | reverse complement strand
AAAAAAGTTTACGGACGACGCACGACGGACGACGGACGACGGACGACGGACGACGCACGACGACGGACGACGGACAAAGACCGATCACAATAGCTCACCCTGAGCACTTTGTGCTCAGGTGAGCTAATAAGTGAGTGGTACCTGTGAGGTGAGTCGTCGAATCATGACTACAGGGTCGGCCCCTATGGAGCGGTCAGGGCCGACCAGATGGTAGAGCACCAGGCTGCCTGGCCCCTTCTCAGCCTGTAGCTGCACCCTGAAGGGGCAACATTGATAGGATGATAATTAATACATGGTATGGTTGAGAAATCAACTGAGAGACAGATTTGTTCATTAATTGGCAGATTATGGGTTTGATTGTACTTTTATTTTGTTAACATAAAACTTTTCTAAAATATTAAAATACATGATGATGTTCCTAAAAGATTTTTTATTAAAAGTAATAGTCTTAAAAGGTAAGAACTTTATGTCATAGTAATACATGTTCAAAAAGATGTTTACGAAAAACAAGATGAAAAGCAAGGAGTCACTAGGTATAAAGCCCTATTTCTGAATTAAGTAGGACATAAGTTTTTGTTCAAATTTGTCACAAGCCTGTGTTTGCCATCAGTTCTCCTAATACTTGAAATACTCAAGATTCCTAAGAGCATGTTAGTAAGTTCTCTGACAGTTGTTATCTAACCATAATACATATGTTACTATATATAGTAACAAATTTACGTTGAAAAAATATTATTTCTTGGCCTCGGCAGATTTTATCGCATAATTGCCCTCCACGTGCGGGGCAATTATGCGATAAAAGCCCTTGGAAAAGAAGCATGTGCAGTTCTTGGTTTTGAGTAACGTCATTAGTTGCATTCCTGACAGGAAAATGGCTGCCTATCGATGAGCGCTCATCAAAGAAATATTCTTTTTGAGATGAAAGATAGATGTTATTTGAAAAGAAAACAAATGGTACTGGTAAACCCGCATTTTACAAAATCCGGAAGAGTATTTTGAATTGTAACCGTCATAAATGACGTCATCATTTTAACCATGTAAACAATAACAAACCGCTGTCAGTTTAAAAAAACTACTTTTTATGATTTTCATAAGAATATACACAAGAGTGTAAGTAAACAATGCATTGCATTTCTTAGATAAAAAGTGTATGTTCGTTTCATATTTATTTCATGTCTGTTGATAAAAATAAATAGTAAACATGAACAATTGGAGTCAACTGGTTTAGTGGTTTAATCCGAAATAGTATTCGGACAAAAAATCTGTCTGAATCGTTGAATCGGATTTTTTCCAAAGTGGACACAGGGAGAACAAGGTGTATTTAAACTCTTTGTTTTCCTCAAGGACAACATTTTGCATCGAACATGTCTCATCTTTGTCATCGGGGTGAGTGAAATTTCTGTCATTTTGATCGTTGTGAAATTTTCTTGCATATTTTAAATGCCTTTCAACATTATTTTAGGTTGACATATGTATTATACAGAACAATGAATGGGTGGCCGTGGGCAGAGGTTGATAATTGCCCCGCTAGAGGTAAAATTTTATCTCTTTGGCGGGGCAATTATCAACCTTCGCCCCCGTCCACCCATGTATTATTCTCTAAGTATTGAAAGGTAATGCAACATCAAACAAACCATTTGCTCATGAGAAGAGTCCTGCCGGCTCCTGACGGTCCCAGCACCAGTAGGGGAGGTAGGGGACCAGCCGCCAACACGTGGGCGTTCAGCCGCTCGTAGTGCTGAAACACAGGGAGCACAGTGGGGATTGAATAACTGATTGATTAATTGATTGATTGATTGATTGATTGATTGATTATACTTAAAGGCACTTTATGATTGGTTGGTTGATGGATGGATGGATGGATTGATTGATTGATTGATTGAGTGAGTGAGTGAGTGAGTGAGTGAGTGAGTGAGTGAGTGAGTGAGTGAGTGAGAGAGTGAGTGAGTGAGTGAGTGAGTGAGTGAGTGAGTGAGTGAGTGAGTGAGTGAGTGAGTGAGTGAGTGAGTGAGTGAGTGAGTGAGTGAGTGAGCTTATGGTATTTCAAGGCAATAAGGTTGCATCATGCCCAGTATCACCAATGCTGCAAATAAAATTACATGCCTGGAAATAAAAGGTACATGAGACGCTTAACCTTGATTGCTATTACCCATCCACCCCCGGCACCTTGTTACCAACTGTACCACAAAGAGGTCAGAGTGTGGAGGGGCAGGACTGCAAGCCTTTGTAATATTCAGAATGATCACTAGCGTATATGGGGACATGTATATTACAATGTGTTTCTGCATTTTACAACTACAAGGGGAATAGAAAGCAACATAATGTGTTTACAAATATTTCAAGTAATGACAATTTTTAGGCATATTCTATATTTAAGAATTGTGTAACAATAATATAGTATTAGGTCATTAAAAACATGGATTTGGGAAAATCTGATACAATAAAAAAAAAGACACACCGATGAACAGACAGATGGACGTACATACAGGAGTAACCATGACAGAATAGAGAACCCACCTTCTCGAAGGCGAGCTCACAGCTGGAGCGGACGGCGTAGTTGAAGGCCTCCATCTGCTCGTAGTGACAGTTCACATCCCACACCTGCAGCACAGAGTCATCAACTTGCATCGTACAGTGACATAAACTACCCAAATACATTATGACTTATCCCTGAAGTACAGGTTTATCTCATGAAATCTTACTGTAACTATAGCCTCCCATATACATTTCATATTTTATCTCCATCTGCTATACAGTGCATCTCATAATCAAAGAAGCTACCCCACTAGTGGATCCAGGGGGGGGGGGCGCACACGGCGCGCGCCCCCCCTAACGGCCGCGGACCTATGATTTTTTTATTCCCAAAACGCTAATTTTTCTCAATTCCCCCCCCCCCGTTAACAAAATTCACGCACCCCCCTAAGGTCAAATCTTGGATCCGCCACTGTACCCTGCATACCCCCCCTTCCACCACACCAATTAAAATGCATTACAGTCTTGTCCATACGTAAATCAAATTATATGAGGTTTATGCCCAACAATCACTAACGAAATACACAAGGTATATTTTTGTTGCTGCCCCAATAAAGCGCAAATCAATCTTGCAATTAAAGTTTATACTTATATAAAATGGCATCAATTTCCAATCATGAATAAACCCAAACAAACTGTTACACGTCGTACCCCGGGGATGTTGTCTGTAATGTCGCCGTCACGGTACTCGAGGTCCGGGTCCACGAACCGCTTCTCCTCCAGACCCAGCTCCTGCAGACATGGATGGTGCATCATGGGATTGATTAGAAATGCTTAAAATGTTTGAAATAATGATTGTGATCTAAAGCACGACAGGCTGACAGCCACGGGACACATGTGCAGTGTGGGATTGACTAGAAATGACTTAAAATGTTTGAAATAATGATTGTGATCTAAAGCACGACAGGCCGACAGCCACGGGAAACATGTGCAGTGTGGGATTGACTAGAAATGACTTAAATTGTTTAAAATAATGATTGTGATCTAAAGCACAACAGGCCGACAGCCACGGGAAACATGTGCAGTGTGGGATTAATGTGAACCCACCAGTCAAACATTGTTAAACATGCAATACTTATTGAAACACAACTTTTTACACTCAATTTATTAAGCACTTGCTAGATATTTAACATATCTATAGAAGCAGCAAAAGCATCACTATCCTGACTTAATTACTGTCTTTATTTCTAAAAGTCTGCACTTTGAGGTCTGTATTTAAAAGGAAATATGAACCAGTCTTTATACTATATATCTAGCCACCCACGATTTTGATGATCTTCTCCAGTTCGGTATACGCAACCTCCGCGCCACGAGTTGCTGTGGGATACCCGTCAATGACCTTCACCCCGCCACTGTCACGCACCTGGTTTCGCAGTTCTCGACATGCGGGGTTCGGCTTGGTGCTGTTGATAAATCAGGAAATAAAATTTTAATGTGATTTGAATTCTATGGATGTAATCTTTAACACATTATTTTGAAAAAAAACAACATAAACATGCACATTAATAATAAATAATTTACAATTTAAAATATTTTGCTTGGATTATTAGTTAAAGGATAAATATTGGTTGTATTTAAAACTTTAGGAAGTTAATGGGAACATCATAAACAGACTGGTTGTGCCTTTCAGGGTCTAGATTTAACTTTCAAACTAAAGAATGCCATTTTAAACACACGTTCCCCTGGTTTTAGTCTTCTCCCACCTTTTGATCTCGCGGAAGCAGAAGACAGCGTTGCGGTTGCCGGGGTGATCTAGATGCCCGGTACGGAACTCCAGCGACGTGAACGGGTTGGTAGTCTCGCCCAGGAACGCCAGAAATATCGACGCCTTGCTGATGTGGTGCCGCCGACTGTTTGTCTGCAGTTGCTATAGAGACAGATACTTTTTCAGTCACAATGTGTAAAAATATTAAAAATGTAATTTTGAACGAAATTGTTAATAGAATTTTTTTCAACTTGCTATGATAATAATAACCTAATCATACATACATGTACATGTGTCACTTATTCTTGCTCTAAGTTATTTATCACTTTTTTTTCGCATTAAATTATTAAAAAGGCAGCTAATATGTTAATAATTGCTTTAAAATCTGCCTCTAAAATCAACAGACTACTCCATAACATATTTTTCTGAAATAAGTTATCTTTGGCTCAAAACTAGCCCCTAGCAGTTTTAAGGTCACATACACACAACAATTACCATGTTGTGAGTACTGATTGCTTGGAATTTTTTAAGCACAATTTTTTTAAAAAGCAACAGCAAAGTGTTAAGTTCGGTATACATGATGTTACCATGTAGTTGGTGTTTGTCGTGTCGGTAAGAGGCAGATGTACGACCACGAGGGCACGCCCCTCCCCCTCACACAGGGATGCCAGGCGTGGCTGGTACTCCTGCAGCAGGCATGGAACACTGTCACGACAGTCAATCTAACATTTTTTGTACAACATCAGGCATAAAATAGTGCATTCAAGACACCAGAGGGTGTGTCAAGTTAAGAACACATATAGTTACTGATCAACACAGAGCTGAGGCTAGTGCTCTTACAGCAGGTATGGAACAATGTCACTTCGGGCAAAAGCCGAGATAGAAACACCTGTTATCTGATGAACATACAGCTGAGGAGGGATGTGACTAGCAGTAGCCACTGTATTATTTATTGAGCTGAGTGTTTTGATAGAGATAAATATTTCTTAACATATAATGTAATATTAAAAACATAAATAAAGTCGGGATATCAGTTTGGCAAGTTATCAGTAGCTGTGATATTGGGGTATTTCTGTTATTTACCTCAACATTCAGCAATGGGATTATTCCTTGTTTCTTTTCTTCTCATCGTTAATTTATAAATAACTGACATCAATTAGTAAAGAGTGATTATCAGCGTATGGTGTTATTCACACCTTTCGCGGTCACCACAGATACTTTCTCGAGTTGAGATAAACTGTAAAATTATACAGAAAACTAAAAGTTTGGGACTAAGATTTTATAGTCAACGTATCAGAGTTGTCAAGGTAAAAAGATCGACATGAACATTTATTTTTATTATAGATAAAAACGGATCAATTTTGGGACTATACAAATCTTGTCGAGGTAACGGAAAATCGACTCAACAGTAGTCAAGGTAATGCGAGTCGACTGTAATTGTAAAGGGTCAAAAATGTAAAATGGACCTTACTTTATTAGTTGTATGACACTGACAACAGCATTAGGACTTATTATATTATTTAAGAGACATCAGGTCAGACTTACAGACTGCAGTCTTCTACAAACTACTATACTAAGCTCATGTGAAGCAAACTTTAACAAAGACTTTGATCTGCATGAGATAATAGTGTGCATGTGTAGCAAACCTTGACGAAGATGTCGACCTCGGGCTGCGTATCCTGCGGCGCGCTGATGTAGAGACGTAGGGCCAGACTGAGGGACTGCTCCGGGATCACAGGTACTATCTGGTTCAAGTTGGCCAGCGCTGACGACCAGTCCTCTACACAACACACGATGTGATTATATTTACTGTCTACAAAACACAAGATTTCTGTCTATCAAAGTTTTTAAGCCTTAAATGTAAGTAATTATTATCTGATGCTTTATGTTTTGAACAGTGATCAAGTTAAATATAAAGGTAGTTTTTTTCTAAAAAAGAAGGATCAGATAGCTTAGATGGTAGTGCTGTAATCTGCCAATCCAGGAGTCATGGGTTTGACCTGTAATGTGGCCATATCACTTGTATAATGATTTGTTCATAAAACGATTTCTACTGCCTTTTGCTCCCTATCCTTGAATGAAGTAGGGCAGTTATCAGTTACTTGCATGGTTATAAGCACTTAGTTTTTTTAGTCACTTTAATTAAATTAAAACAATAACAATAAAAAACAATAAAAAATTAATTAATTTAAAACCAAGTGAGTAGGTTTTACTCAAAGCTCTGATACAACCTTGACATCCTTAAATCCAACAAACCAACAAACGCTGGCTGATGTCAGTAAAGATCCCATCAAACGAGTGACAAGATTTTCAGTAAGCTCTGATAGAACATCATTCAATTCAACAAACAAATTAACCATTGTTGATGTCAGTGAAGAGACCGTCAAACTCCATGGGGAGAGGGAAGCGGATGGTCTCGGGCCCTCGTGGTGTGAGGTTGGGGGAACTAACCTTTGTTGATGTCCGTGAAGAGGCCGTCAAACTCCATGGGGAGAGGGAAGCGGATGGTCTCGGGCCGGCGTGGTGTGAGGTTGGGGGAACTAACCTTTGTTGATGTCCGTGAAGAGGCCGTCAAACTCCATGGGAAGTGGGAAGCGGATGGTCTCGGGCCCTCGTGGGGTGAGGTTGGGGGAACTAACCTTTGTTGATGTCAGTAAAGAGGCCATCAAACTCCATGGGGAGTTGGGGGAACTAACCTTTGTTGATGTCAGTAAAGAGGCCATCAAACTCCATGGGGAGTTGGGGGAACTAACCTTTGTTGATGTCAGTAAAGAGGCCATCAAACTCCATGGGGAGTGGGAAGCGGATGGTCTCAGGCCCGCACGGGGTGAGGTTGGGGGAACTAACCTTTGTTGATGTCGGTGAAGAGCCAGTCAAACTCCATGGGGAGTGGGAAGCGGATGGTCTCGGGCCCTCGTGGGGTGAGGTTGGGGGAACTAACCTTTGTTGATGTCAGTAAAGAGGCCATCAAACTCCATGGGGAGTGGGAAGCGGATGGTCTCGGGCCCGCGCGGGGTGAGGTTGGGTGGGTTGAGCTGGGTCTGACTGCCCATGGAGGAATCGTTCTCCACTGTCGTCCACCAGTCACCCGGGCTGCTCGTACCTGGTATCACACAATATCACATGTTTCCTTATGTGACAGAAAATGAGAAAACAAGAAATGTGTTTATAGGATACGGGCACCCCCACCAAATTATGCTGGGCACAGAAATGAACTTTGACACCCAAAGTTTGACCTTGACCTTAAATTCACAAGCTGAAAAGTTGTCAAAGAAATGTTCATGGCTCTAGCAGTTTTACTTAAACTATGCGAGACATAAACTTTGGGTTACTGCCATCCAGAAAGATGGACAGGGGCATATATCTTCATGCATTAGTGCACCATTCTTTAAGTGTGGTCATAATTAACAGGCTAGAGAAGATTGGGGCATTTATGGTGCTGTCGGGAAGAAAAGTGTCTTTGCTATTATATAAATTTAGTTTATTCACTATATTTTTTATCATAAACATTATGTAGTCATACTGTCGAGGCCGGTGCGGGAGGCGTTGTCAGTGTCATCAGGGAAGAAGCCATGGGCCAGCTTGCTGAGTTTGTTCTCCAGTTCTCGCTTGGCCTTCAACAGGTTCTGAATCTCGCCTTCCTTCGTCTCCCGGAACAACTGAAACATGCATCATCATTACAGGAACTTCTCAACATGCTCACATTACATCCCTTAGTCCTGACATCACTTTTCTTAGTCCTAACATCACTTTTCTTAGTCCTAACATCACTTTTCTTAGTCCAGACATCACTTTTCTTAGTCCTAACATCACTTTTCTTAGTCCTAACATCACTTTTCTTAGTCCTAGCATCACTTTTCTTAGTCCTAACATCACTTTTCTTAGTCCTAACATCACTTTTCTTAGTCCAGACATCACTTTTCTTAGTACTGACATCACTTTTCTTAGTCCTGACATCACTATTCTTAGTCCTGACATCACTATTCTTAGTCCTGACATCACTTTTCTTAGTCCTGACATCACTTTTCTTAGTCCTGATATCACTTTTCTTAGTCCTGACATCACTTTTCTTAGTCCTGACATTATTGACATTACGTTTAGGCTACAATAACCACGCCTTTGGACAAGTGGCTTATTTGTTTAACAAAGTAATCCCTTGTATTCAAGGACATGCTGTTATGTTTGTTAAAGTATAAGCTAAAACTTTCATTGGTAAACGGCTTATGCATATTCTGAAATAGGAGGTCAGGCATAATGTCCATTTCCCTCAGTCCAGAATTATTTCACTTAGTCCTGACATTATTTTCCCTTAGTCCTGATATCATGTAAGTACCTAAAGTCCTAAAATTTTAATTTTCCCAACCATCTGTTAGTATTTATTTTCCAAATGATAAAATTCTATGTGCCTCTACAATATGTCTCTTACATCATCTATAATCCTAACATTATTTCATTATATTATAGGACTATCACATTATGATTTGATCTATGTCACTGTGACATATCAAATCCACTGCAGTACTATGTGACTCACCTTGAAGACCCTCTGCACCTTGTCGCGGTCCTGCTCGAAGGCGGCGGAGCGGACCAGCGCCTGCTGCTTCTCCTCGAAGGCCAGGTCCCGCTCCTGACGCATGTTGTTACACGTACGCTGCAGCACTGTCAACTCTGCTCGCAGGCGACGGTTGTCTGCAACATCAGGCACTTTTTATAGGATTGTGTAGAAAGCAATTTTTTATTTTAAATTAAGCTTAAAACAACTTGTTTTTCTCTCTGAAGATGAGAGACTTACAGTTGCATTTGTGTTTTCAAACACAGAAAAAAATAGTCATGTTCATCATTTTCTAGTTTTATGATCCTGTTTATGATCTCTAGTACCATACAATTGTTCAACATGAACATTGTCAATTTGAGATTAATCAAAATAATCAAGGAAGAAAATAAAGTTTAAATGAAAATTGCTTTTCATTTACTTATTCAGATATGTAGGTAGGTTGAAAAAATGTTTAAAAAAGAGTAAAATTAATTCCAAAATTAAGAGCCTATAATCTTGAAAAAGGGGAAACCAATTTTAACCTTATTATCAACAACAATGTAACCTGCACTGACCAGTCTCCAGCCAGTGTTTTTGAAAGAAAAAAAAGCGTAGAAATAAATACATACGGTAAATATTGCCTATAGCTTTGTTAAGGGTGAAAAATATAGATTTGTCAGAAAACGTTAAAGGCAAAACACATTTTAATCACAATCAACTACTGTGAAATCATTTAATATTATGGGCAAACAATTTTGTGGTTTGAAGATGATCGACATGTTTATAAACACTTTGAAAATGTTCAATTAAAAAAAGAGGTACCTTTTCAATATTTTGTTGGGATCATAAATTTGTGGATTGGCCTACCCACAAAATTACATCTCCAACATATAGAAATGATTTTACAGTTATAAACAAATAAAACTTTAATTTAATGCTCGGACATACAGGTAGTTGATACATCAATTTAAATATTGAAAAGTTTTAACTTAACACAGGCTTAGCTCATATATGTACATACATTAAGAAATTCTACCATGACATTTTGAAATGTAAGTACATGTAGGCTCAGATCTCAATTTTGCTTGCTTTCAGGGCATTCTAGTTCAAACATCTTCAACTTATAAAACAACTACACTGACCAGTCTCCAGCTTGTGTTTCTCGCGAGAGATGTTCTGCAGCTCGTTCTCCGTGTTGAGGCGGTAGATCTCGTACTCACGCCGGATCCTCTCCACCTCCGGATTCTCCAGGTCGATAGACAAAGCCGACCTTGAACATTAGGGGAATTAACGTATCGACAGATCGCTTGAAATGATGTCTGATGCTACAACAAATGTAGGAAAGCAGGACTGGTCATGTTAAACGTTGCAAGTGCACATTGCCAGTATTTACACAAATGATTCAATCATGTGATTGGTCCAAAGGGCATTGTACATTTAGTAACTTCCTGCCTTTTGTCGACCTAAACACCATTTCAAATGGTCTGACAGACAGATTGTTGATACATCAATTTCAATACCGGTAGTGAATTTGAAATAGAACCAGGCTCAGCTCTTAATATTGTGTGCTTTTATTGGCAATTTTAGCCCAATTATTTATACCAATTTATGGTACTTTTGATATTAATTTTGTATTAATTAATTGCGAATAATTAATGTTGTAAACTGATCTGTTGATGATTACTAAAACATTATCTGTTTGATTTTTTATCCTACCATCAGGGCTGCATTAGCTGTATAAACTACCCATCGAATAAACTTTGCTTTATTCGATGGGTGTTGAATAAATCTCGCACGCACAATTCATTGGGTCAACGCCTGGTTGTTGTTTC
>Ga0224511_10004446_pt1 | contig 10603 bp, 3 predicted proteins | sample SF_May12_sed_USG_2_FD_169988 | JGI IMG/M metagenome (GOLD analysis project Ga0224511, IMG submission 169988) | Sediment microbial communities from San Francisco Bay, California, United States - SF_May12_sed_USGS_8_1 | ecosystem: Environmental > Aquatic > Marine > Sediment | place: USA... | reverse complement strand
GTGTACGCCCCTGTGCGTCCCGGCAGTTTGTAGCCGACGGACCGTGACGAATCGTGAAGGAATTTGAGTGCGTTCATTCATTCCCGGACCTGACCCGGTTTGGCGCAAAAAGTGATCACGATCTGTCCCGGTTATGCTACGGTTTAAGACGGTGCACTCCCGGTTTGGCCCCGGAGGCGCTACGGTGTGTCCCGGTGCGTCCCGATACGCACCGGCTCTGCCCCGGGCACCTGTTTCACTACGGCGAGTCGCGGAAGTAGAAGGGCAAACCCCCGGTGTTACATAGTATCATATGAATATCAATGCAATTTCCGTAGAACTTATAAAAGAGGTGTCATTTGCAAAGTACTCAGGTTACATACCAAGACATAAGAGAACTGCAATTAGAGTGGGAGAGAAGAAGGTAATGGCTTAAGCAACGAAACTTTACCTCCCTATCCCCTCATTAGTCTTATAAAGATATTATTTAGTATAATACCAATAACCTAAGAAACACGTAAACAAACATGGAAGAATGAAATGAATGAAATTGAGTTCCGCTCATGCGCTAGGGGGCGTCAGTGGTGTGGCATCATTCATTACTACTGATGAACAGCTGTAATAAAACCGAGGCTGCTGTTTTCTCGTGCAGGCTATGCTTCCTGGGGGCTTTCCCTTTCATCAGTTTAAATACTGTTTCTGTAGTTCAATCGGCGTCCATCGGATTGTACAGTAGTCTTACCGTAACCCCACCGTAACTTTACCGGCATTCTCCGACTGCTACCGTGCCAAACCGAAGTTCGACTGGCAAGAGTCGGGGCTACGCCGGCTCTCCTCCGTGACACACCGTGGCCAAACCGGGAGTCACCGTATCTCCACCGTGGACACAGCTTTTGCTGGCTTTGCCCGGTGGTCGTACGGTGTAGATACGGTTCATGCCGGAAGAGCTACGGTGATGCCCCGGAATAAGCCGGCGTTAAATTGCAGCCCGGTGTGTACCGGTGAGTCCCGGTTTTGTTTTAAAATTGAAACCACCGGGGCCACTTCCCGGTGAACGCCGGTTCAGCACGATGTATCCCGATTTGAACAATGCGGTGCTTGCCGGCGACGCTACGGTGTGGGCCCGGTGGGCCCCGGTGTCCACACCGTAGCGACGCGGCCGACGCCGGGAATGAAAACCGGGACAGTGTAAACGGGACTGAATAAAGATAATACAACACATTAATATTTCTCGAGGCAATAATCACATCTTAGCTAAAGGTCTGTTAATAACATTCCTTATCAAATACACTAGTAAATACTTTTTAATACAATGTGGTAAAACCTAGAGCTACACTAGCTAAACGCAACAATAATGATTGTCTTTAATGTATTAAATCGATAAATTATCACAAACCAATAATGTGCATTGTGCAACAGATTTTACTGAATATGTATATAGCGATATAAACACAACACCAACTAAGCACAGATGCTCAGAGTGATTTGTACTTCGTAGTGTCATGTTCAGTCGGCGTTCATGATATGTTTAGAAATCGTTTCCTCCTTACTTTTAGACATTAAGTTGATGAAATCGACAAAATCATTTGCTTATGTTTGCCCAAATAAACTCTTGTAAAGTTTTAAACGCGCGAGCGGAGAGAGCGACTTTTGGGGGATTAAAATAATTCAACCATCGCCTTTGGATCTACATGTATAGGATACCTAAACAATAATTTTAGGGTTATTATACATTTTACTGTACAATACGGGAATATATTTGGACGAGTACACAGCTTGAAAAGTCGTATTGGACGAGCCGATAGGAAGTCTCAAAGGTTGACCAGAAATTGTCGTACGTGAACTATGTCAAATTATCAGCAAGTATGTCATTATGAAGTTGGACAAAATAAAAAATAAACTGTTTTAAATATTGTTCAGTGGTAAATTATCTACAAATTTATATGTCAAAAAGGCATGTGTTAATGACATTATTGGTCCAAATGGCAGTTTTAGCAGTGGCATGTAAAGACTTTTCTGGCGGTACTACTTAACACTACAAAGTCTAGCAAAGTCAAGCAAAGTCTAGCAAAGTCATGCATATTTATAAAAACGTAAACTTATTTGTGTTTTTAAGTAGTATGATCAATGCAAAATGTATTTTAAAGATATTATTGTATTGTGTACCTGAAGTTTTAGTGTATTTGCCCCCTTCTGAATGTCTCTATATAGATAGCGAAGTCGTTGTTATGATAACGTTACGAAGTCAAATTATTTATTATTTTAGATAATGTATCTTTTTTAATTTGATGACTTTAAAGAGTAGCTGGTGTATGAAATTGTGATATTTTACAGTGAGTAACTGAATTTACGCCTTTATTCAGTATTTACGCCGATTACTGAGTAAATCACTGTATAACAAAGTCAGACGAAGTATAGCAAAGTAAGTTGAATCTGCCACAAAGTCAAATTATTTAATATTTCATATATAATGCTGTCAAAAATAGTTAATATTTTAATTTGCCAGATGACTTTTAAGAGTAGCTGATGCATATTTTGTACTTGACAATGTGGCCAGAACCTGGTACTCGATCTGCGCTTCTAGAATTAAGTTGGACTTACTGTTAGTAAAGCAAAGGTAGGCGCATTTATCAAATGTCCGCTTTTTTTGCTTTATTATGTAATTGTTTGAATACAAAATGTACTTTTTTGATATTTATGACAGTGTGCAACTAAATATTAATTTAATCCTGTGTTCACGGTATGTTCACCTTCAGTTTCAGTTATGGACTGTATCGCAAAGTCAGACAAAGTAATTCAAATTCAGCTGAATCTGTTGCAAAGTCAAAACATTTATTACTTTAGATTATGTTTCCCAAAAACAATTGTTTTAGGTGTGTTTAATCCGTTGGATTACGTTTATAAATGAGTAGATGATACATATTTTGTACTTGGCAATGTGGCCAGAACCAGGTACTCGATCTGCGCTTCTAGAATTAAGTTGGACTTAGAACTAACTGCTAGTACAGTCTATATTTAATTTTTGTGGTTAATTTAAAGCAAAAAAAATGTGTCCGTTTGTCAAAAATAACTGACATTGCTTAGATCTATTTGACACATCAGAATAACCGTATAGCAGTAGCATACTTAGTTCTATATACAGGTATGAGGGTGACACCACCTCCCCCCCTTGCGTACTGCGTACCGCCCTATTTTGGCCTTGCGTACTGCGTACCGCTATTTTTGGTCTCGCGTACTGTGTACTGTTCAACAACTAAACCAACTTTTTAGGGCGTTTCCGTTTACATAAAGAAGATAAAATTATAGTATATTGCATGCACATGTACAATTATTTTTGAAAACATTAGCTTTGATGTGTTTGCTTGTTAAATTTCCTAGGTTTTACCTCCCAAAATTAATGTTTAAGTTTATTAAAGCTAAAATGACCCCCCAAAAACGCGCGAGCGAAGCGAGCTCGCAAAAAATAGAGGTTAAATGTTTTATTTGACTTTGTATGTCATGTGTGTTGTGTTTCTGCACAGCGGCTTATCTCCATTGTCAATTAACCCGTCAACCTCCATTAGAGTCTAAAACGCTTTCGTCATTCCATTTCTGTCGGCATTGTACGGAAGTGAGTTATGGTCGTCAATGACTTCAGCCGACTTAAGGAAGCTCGAACATTCCCACAGCTTCTGTCTAAGGCATATTCAAGGCCTGCCACGACGAACTTTACGTTATCCGCTATTAATGCCGTACCCATGGAAACAGTTATCGATCACAAAACACTGAACTTTCTTGGACAACTGTGTAACCTTCCATGTTCTGAAGGAAAGCCCTCAGGGAGCATAGCCTGCACGAGAAAACAGCAGCCTCGGTTTTATTGAAGCCGTTCACCAGTAGTAATAAATGATGCCACACCACTGACGCACCCCTAGCGCATAAGCGGAACTCCATTTTCAAATGTAAACAACATACATGTACACTCCATGATCCCTGAGGACCAGAAAAATGACTACACAATGATGTAGTACGGGGCGACTTTTTACAGCCGCCACACAGGCACTAAACACCAGCTGTAGTAAGTAATATTAAACTGATGAAAGGGAAAGCCCTCAGGAAGCATAGCCTGCACGAGAAAACAGCAGCCTCGGTTTTATTGAAGCCGTTCATCAGTAGTAATGAATGATGCCATACCACTGACGCTCCCTAGCGCATGAGCGGAACTCCATTTTCAAATGTAAACAACATACATGTACACTCCATGATCCCTGAGGACCAGAAAAATATGACTACACAATGATGTAGTACGGGGCGACTTTTTACAAGTCAGCTTGCCATCACTGTACAAGACCTAGCCAGCGCCATTGAAGACGGTGACCAGATTGATGCGGTACTGCTCGACTTCAGTAAGGCTTTTGACAAGGTCCCCCACCAACGCCTCGCACAGAAACTGCATCATTACGGCATCAGGGGTCCCGTACTACAGTGGGTAAAAAGCTTCCTATCCAGTCGAAGTCAGCAGGTCGTTGTTGAAGGACACACATTCCCGTCAGCTCCAGTTACCTCCGGTGTTCCCCAAGGTTTCGTCCTGGGGCCACACCTCTTTCTTCTGTACACAAACGACATGCCAGCGAAGGTCAGTTCTACTACTAGACTATTCGCAGATGATAGTTTAATGTACAAAAGAGTCAAGAGCCAACAAGACACGAACATCCTCCAAGAGGACCTGTCTAAGCTACAACAATGGGAGGCTGACTGGCAAATGCAATTCAACGCTTCGAAGTGCGAGACCATTTGCATCACCAGAAAGCGCAACCCAATCAAGACTGACTACTACATTCATGGACAGAAATTGGCCACAGTCCCTAGTAGGAGGTATCTTGGTGCCACACTCAATGAAAAGCTCCTCTGGAACGAGCATGTCGACACTGTCACTAAGAAGGCAAATAACACGCTTGCATTCCTAAGGAGAAACATCACCAGCTGCCCACTAGATGTGAATGCACAATGCTACAAGACGCTGGTCCGACCAAACATGGAGTATGCCGCAGCAATCTGGGACCCCACAACAGTACAAACATCAACAAATTGGAAGCGGTCCAGAGGCGGGCAGCACGATTTGTCACTGGGGACTACCACAGAACAAGCAGTAGGGGGGTGGTGTGTTTGTTTACCCTCGCCTTCGGGCTTAGCCCATTCGGCGAGCACATTCCATGCATTTATATTTTAAACTACCCTTTTTTTGAAAACAACACTTGCATTTTACTTAACTGGAATGTGCATGGGTGCTTCGCTTAATTTTAAAACAAAGTTTAATGAAACACATTATGCGTAAAAATATCACAGTAGGAAAATCACAGTATAAAACAATATACGTACATTTATAAAAATAGACAACGCTTTAAAATAACAGTGTTATATTATTATTATTGAACCACTCTCCAGGGGGTAAGAATATAGTTTGGGGAGATTTTTTTTTCTGTTTTCTTTTCCTTTTTTTTTGGTATATATAATTTTTAATTGTTATTCTCCCATCTTTTGATCCCCCTGGAGGGGAAGATGTTGATCAGGTCTTCACGAGAATCCAGACATCGAGGGTATATAAAGTAGTCCTCGTGAATTAATAAATACAACAAGCAGTACCAGCCAGATGATAACATCACTTGAATGGCCATTACTCCAACAGCGCAGAGCAGATGCCAAGCTTGTGCTTATGTACCGAACTATCCACAACTTGGTCGACATTAAATGCTCTGCCTACTACCACCCCGTGGTTTTTTCCACCAGAGGACCATCTACTCGGTACCTGTTGCCATTCTGCCGCACCGACACATACAGGCACTCCTTCATCCCGCCATCGATCCGGCTGTGGAACGGACTGCCTCAAATCATAGCCAGATCCCCCACCTTGGACAGCTTCAAGGCGGGGCTGGGCTCTCTCCACTAGACGCACTACAATTTTTATCTACATTTATCCCTGCACGGATTAGCGCCTCACAGTCACTTTGTACATAGTCACCAGTGCGTCGATGCTCCAGAGAGGGCCCTGCACTCGTACAGAAAGAAGAAGAAGACTTTGCTAGACTTTGTAGTGTTTAGTAGGACTCATTTTCTGGTACTTTCACTTTTCCGGGAAGCGGTGCGGTCAAGCATTTCGTGATTACGACTTCAGTTAATCAAGTTTCGACAGCCAACACCAAATACGAAGCAGCTAAGAGATTAGGAAATATGACTAGGTAATCAAAGTATCGAAATACTATATCGTTCGGGAAAAAAACAAAATTATGTTTTTCAAAAGGTGACCCGGAATGGTCGATGACCGAAAACTGTCGAGTTCACTGTAAGTGTTGACGGGTATTGCATAAGTTATTGTGTTTTATGCATCATTTTCCATACTGTATTATAATTTTAATTTGTTTAGAAAGTGTTTATCGAGCGAAGCGAGCACAGCGGAATTGTCGCAGAGCAATGGGATGTAATGATGTGTGAAGTTTGGAGCTCTACTAGAATTCTTATTGTAGCTATGCCATGCCATTTTTTAAAAAGCACTCTTTTACTTTTCCGCTTTTAGTAATATTAAATATGATTCTTAAATTGAATGTAAAACTTTACTCCGGTAAGAAATCTTTATTTTTGATGAAGTTATAGCCTGTCAAACATATACACCCTCAACACCCGAAAATTTCAATGTTTTGAAAATGATCAAAAAGTCAACCCCTTTGAAGTTCACATAGAAAAATAAAAATAAGCGCGTTCTCTTCTGTAATTTCGTTCAAGGACTTTAAAATGCAATAAAAACAACTCATTTTATAGAAAAATAATAATTTGTTTAGAAGTGTTAATCATTTAAAATGAGCTACTAAATTGTCTAAGAGACAAAACAGAATGTTATATGTAAAACAAACCATAATTAATTCATAAAAAAAACAAGCATATTGTATTAAAACGATCGTAGCGACTGGTGCTACATGTATCAGTTCACGTTATTAACAATAAATATTTCATATGTGTACAATTAAAATCGTAGCAAAACTGAATAATTTTGAGCAAATACAACCAAGTAAAAAACAAATATTCGAAACAAAATTTTGATAACACAAAAATACACTATTTGAAATATGAAAATATGATGTCCTGTTTATGTTTATAACCGATATCGTGTATTGTGTGAGGTTGCCTCTTTAAACAAGTACATTATTATACATTATTTATAATTAAGACCTAACTCTTTAAGACTAACCTATAACAAATCAACTATGTTTAGATTGCTAGGTGTACACTACATTTTATTTAAATATTTGTGTGTGTTTTACAGATGTTGCATTTTAGTTTAAACACGCCAAGTTAAATAGACACAAGATGGCAGAAAGAAAAATAATAATCTGGAAAATATTCGGCGAAACCTGGTATCGAACCCGAGTTGCCGCGGCCAAAACTAAACCATTAAATCCACTTGCCACATCCACATCGCGTTTTTAACACGGAACTCTGTGCTTGTTCATTTAATTGGTTAATGTTTTATGTTAGTTTACTAATATAGTACGGGGCTGTACGTGTAAAAGACATCATTTTTGGATTCACCACATCTCAATTTGCCAAAAAACATCATTTGCATTAGTCAGGGCTCTCTATTAACAATAGAGAGCCCTGCATTAGTGTACTCTAGTGTGCTCGATAAAATCTACTTACTTTTAATTTTCAACCAAGAAGTTCTTTGGCAAAAAAAGCGTTTTTATAAAATTCTGGGATACACCATCCTCGGATACCCAGGGGTTATTCCGCTCGCTAAAAGGTCTTGTGGTCGTCGATGTAGCGAGCGTAATCACCCCTGGGTATCCGAGGATGAGGATACACAGGCACTTTGACCTTTGCTGTAGCCCACAAGAAAAAGAAAATTAAATAAATCTTAAGTTTTAACAGCGTAATCAACTGTTGGAAAATGCACCTAAAATCAGCGCTTTTGGGGTTGAATTTCGATGCGTTTGAATATTCATGGAAAACAGGCGGCGCAACTCGTATTGGATTGGCATAGCACTTATTGGGCCTTTTAGCTGTTTCGTTGTTATACGTTTTGGCTTTTCGCTATTAGCGTTTGTTTCCGCTAAATTTCCATTGTTTTTACATATTTTATTTGTATATTTTTTTCAGATATCCCGTTTACTAAAGTGCTGTCATTTTTTATGTACATTCGTGATGTTTGAATTATAATATGAACGAGGTCAGACACGTATATAATTTTCTTCAGAATAATTTAAACTAAATGTAACTTCGGACACCCATTTCGGACAAAATGTTTTAACATAAATATTTGACCTACAAAAAGGTCTTGTGGTCGTTGTGAAAAGGGATTTAATTACACATAAATTACATTACATTTAATACGTGAAAAGACAAATAATGTTTTGCAGATAAATACGATTGTATATGACTAGTAGTCGTGTTCTACCAACATTTAGTGACTATTCCACATGTATAGAAAGTTACCTCAGCCATAATGTTTAAACACTTTCAAAGGCTATTGTGCCAGAGACGCTGTACATTAACTCGGGCTATAACAGCCTTTATTTTCATCAGCTTGGCAGCCTTTGGATTGCTGAATTACTATGATAGTCATCTAACAGGAGAATCAACTACAAAGCGTCCACCACCGCCAACTCCACATACTAATTGCATTGGGTTAAACAATCGTCCATTAAACCAAAGAGGACCCAATGATCACAGAGTGCAAGGTGACATTAAAATTGGAAGAAGAGTTTTGATTGTATTGGAATACCCATTATCAAAAAATGCAAAGACATTAGTTGTAGCGTTGGAATCTGCAAGATTTACATATAAAATAGTTACAGATAAGCTGCCAGCATTGACTCACCTAGGAAGAGCAAGATATGGTGTTGTTATTTTTGAGACAATAGACGTGTACTTGAATCTAAATGACTGGAATAGACAGTCATTAGATAAATATTGTTTTGAATATAAAGTTGGAATGATTTTTTTTGTGAACCCACCAGGGGACAGAGAACTTAATGTGGAAAAGATTCCAGACTTTTCTCTTACTGTGCAATACAATTTAGGATTAAAACACTACAGACTAAATCCAAATTCAGATGTTTGGAGAATTACCAAGCCAGGGGAAATAATTAGTGAGACGTTTCAAGAAAAAGACTGGGCTGTGTTTCACTTTAATGATTCCACATTTGAGCCCTTAGCACTTGCCTCTCAAACAGCAGCATTTTATGATGACTATGATCCTGGACTAGCCGCTATCAACAAAACAGTTTATCCAGCCATTCTGGATAATGGAAAGCTTGATGGAATTCGAAGAATATTTTTTGGACAGGATTTTTCTTTCTGGTTACATTCTCTAATGCTTATGGACAGTATATCATACCTATCCTATGGCACAATCAGTCTTTCACTGGAGCGATACATTCAGATTGACATTGATGACATCTTTGTTGGAGCTATAGGAACAAGAATGAAGGCAGAGGATGTTGTGGTAAAAACTTTTAAGACACTTTCTTTTATACTTTAAAATTCATAAATGTTATGTTTTTAGTTTGAAGTATCAGAAAGAGTAGGTCAGTCATGTCAGCCCTTCCTGTGACAAGATTTATAATGATTTATAACTTACTTGAAGTTTATTGAAGTACAATAAAATTTAATGTTATTAATTACAGTAGCATCAAATATAATAAAAAATGACAGTAAAAAAGTTTCTATGATTCTATTATCATCATGTAGGCATTGGTGGATGCCCAGTACCGACTGGGTGATATGGTGGATGGCTTCCGATTCCTGCTGGGCTTCTCTGGCTGGTACTACCAGCATGGAACAGACGAGGAAAACATGGGTGATCGCGCTCTCATAGGTGTGGTACCGCTCACAGATAGATAGATTAAAGGCATTACTCATTAGAGGTTCTTTATCTATACTAAATTAGGAATCCCATCATTATGCATTAAGCTGTGACATAGCACAAGGAGCATTAGAATTTCATGGGACTTCTGCCTGTACTGGAAGGCCATTTGATGGAAAGATTATGTATACAGATATTGATCGTAAATACACACTCACCTTTCAACTACATTTAATCTAACTTTAAATTGTTCACTAATCCTTACACATTCTAGGAGAAGTGATCAGTACTGCAGGGCCTAACCACATGAATTGCTGTGTCAGTTATAATTTCATGGCATAGTTCAACTAGAGTTCACCATTGAGTAATGTCTTTAAGCTAAAATTACATTTTTATATAATTTATGGAGTTTAGTAGTTATTATATTCACTCAAATTTTACCATACAGTTAGTTTTTAAACTTTATAAAGGGCATTAAATGAATTTTTTTAAACTCGCGTCCAATTCCTTTTGCTAACCATAATAGTGACCCTCATTTACTGAAATAATTCTATTTATCAAAAAGATATTTATGTACATATTAAATGTATTTGTTTTGTGCATTTAGTGTAAAGCCTTTGTATATAAATGTATTTGTTAGCATTTAAACTTGATAAATAAACTTCCAAATTTTTTAAAATCTAAAATGTCTTTGACCGGTTTTCTATTGACTGTGGGTTACAGAGTACAAGGACAAGTTTTGGTGGTTCCCCCACATGTGGCGCCATGAGCAGCCACACAAGTTCTCCC
>Ga0224511_10004445_pt1 | contig 10604 bp, 10 predicted proteins | sample SF_May12_sed_USG_2_FD_169988 | JGI IMG/M metagenome (GOLD analysis project Ga0224511, IMG submission 169988) | Sediment microbial communities from San Francisco Bay, California, United States - SF_May12_sed_USGS_8_1 | ecosystem: Environmental > Aquatic > Marine > Sediment | place: USA... | reverse complement strand
GTTGATTTTCCCGGAGATGATTTACTTTTTTGTGTATAAATATACATGTATATACAGTTTATAATCTCCAAGATACAGGCTTTGCTTACCCGATGAAAACAAAAGTCTAATCACTAAACTTTAACCAGACAATCAATTCAACAACTTAAGTAAACCAACATAACAGTAACTAATTACAAGAATCATCCACATAAAATTGAATACCATCTGACATTACAGGAGTGGGCTACGCCACGGTCAATGATTGATGCACTATCGGAGTTGTGCTCCCCATCCCTAAAAATCGGTAGCTCAGTAATTATTGTAGTGACAGGAATGCGGAAAACTTGAATAACTGTAGCCCAAATTGCCAAAAAATGGAGATTGAATTATAACTTCAGGTCATCTGTACATTGAGCTGTGTATGTTTGTAGGCATTGATAACAGGTAGTCGAGCCGGTACTGTCTATAATTATGAGTGGGACCTACTCGAGGTAGATGCTCTTGGTGAGGATGTGCTAGCATCTGCCGCACACCAATATGCTAGGTAAGTGTGGCCCTGGTGTATATTATCTACAGCTAACTGTAGCATAATGCTTTACTCCCAGTAGTATGAGTGCATGATGCCTTCAATTGACCACTAATGCTTTATGGCCCTATGGCCTGATGCATTATGGGATTGTCATCACAAGTTTCACTAGATGCGGGCCGCAGCGCATCGAGTTATGGTACACCGACCGACCGCATGCTTGGTGGTGGGAAGTTATTAGGTGGATAGAATAATGTAGTCACAAGTTGCATGGCAAATAAGGGGGAAGTGTTCTGCAGTGTAGAAATGGGACATTTAAAGCTCACCGAGGTGGGGATGCGTCCTCCTACCCAAATTCATTCTCCTGCCTCCCACAGATTTGATCACTGCAAGGACTTTAATCTTCAATGTCAATTCACTCCTGGCTTAATAGGATAGCTCAGCAGAAGAGCAATGGGTTCCTAACCGTTTGAACTTGGGTTTGAATCCAGGTCATGGCGAGCTTCACGTTAATCCTAGCTCAAACATAAAACCAAGCCTCGCACTATACTGATCCCCCAGTGAGCTAGATAAACCGTAACTATTTTTAAAACCCCAGTATTCAACCCAGTGACTTCACCAGAACCGAGGAGATGTCATACAATAAACCACTGCCGCCCGGTTTCTCATTAGATATGATGACTTTCTGACCGCTGCATCTACCGGACTCTCTCGACAGGCCGTCACTATAGAGAAGAATCTTTTCACAGCTGATGACGCAGTTAAAACATTCTTCCTGATGGTGAAGGCGTGGAGAGCCACTGGTGACCCTGAGAATTATGGTAGGAGCAGAGAGGCTTTATTTTTTCCCTCTTTACTATGATGCCATTCATCAACCGTGGAATCAAAAATGGCCGAATGGAGACGCCGCAAAAGAGTGTTGACAATTTTTATAATTTGAAACTTTCAAAACATTAGTTAACAATGAATAGTTAGTTTTCCTCAGGTTCTTCAATGTGTTTTGTATTTCTGTATATAGTGGGGATTTGTAATTTAGTTTTTGTATTTTTGTGCAACTCCATTTTATCACGCGTTTAAAACTGGAGTGTTAACTAGTAGTCTCAATACAACAATTGACCATTACAGGAATTGGATATAGGAAGTTTGAGGTGAATACACCACCAAAGCCCGGTAGCTGCCTAGTAACCCCAGATAACGGTACAGCTCTAGTTACCTTGTATAACGTGGAGTGCCCGATCGCTTTCGAAGATGTACATGAACCATTCACATATGAGATCAGTACGCTGGCTGGAGGATACAAACCAGGCTATGCTGATAATGATTACGCAGGCGCGCAGTGGACATTCTTCCATAAAGGTACCAGCTACTCCTTTCCTGGTCTTCTCAGGCGTGTGGCCATTATATTTTTGAAACTCCTAAGCCTGAAGCTTGTTGGAGTGGTAGTAGCTAGGACTTATGTGAGGAAATCATTCTTACAGCAGGCACTCAACATCTCCCACAAAACTTGAACTTAGAATCTTCGGATCTTGAGTCTAGCGCTCTAGCCATTGAGCCAACATGCGGTCCCATAATTGGACGAAGTGAGACCATGCACCCCTGTTTCTGTTATTGGTTCAGAAATAATTATCGCTGGCATATATTTTGTAATGATGGGAAGTCAGTAGTAGATTGTAAAGAGAATTTGGTGAAGTACCTAAGCAAGTAAGGAAATAAGTGAGACTCAAAAAAGGTGTATGTGGAATCAGAAAGCAACATCGGTAGTCAGTGGGTATAGCTCAGTGGTCCCCTGACAGATTCTAATCCTGTCCATGACAGTGATACATCCATAGGCTAGCTCTCACTAGCTCCCCACTCTCCGTCGAGCAGAGGATAGCGGGATAGCTCTATGGCTAGAGTGCTTGGCCCAAGATGAAAAGAATCCTGGGTTCATGTCCTAGTCATGCTGAGTGCCCATTGTGAGAATGACCAACTCACGATATTCCTAGCTCTTACCTCTCCAACAAGCCTCAAACATAGGAGGCTTGTCAAATAGGATGGCCAACAGCCCAAGCAGAAAAATAAGCAAATAAATAAGTATGAGGTATTATGCTGTAGGTGAATCCCCAACTTCTCGTGATGGTGGTCTTGTACCACAAGGTGAAGAGAAATATGGCTATGATAAGCACATACGAGTACGCTGCTTTGACGCTATTGGATCATGGACTGATGTCTATATCACTGCTATGGTCTACCCAGCTCCCGCATGGAAAGTACTGGAAATGGCCGCCGGTGAGTCGTGTGGTTACACACCATCAATGTGTATCTTATGCTGTGCGCTGTCCTATTGTACAAAATGCATAGACTGTGCGTTTTTTGTTTACGAATTATGGCAATTTCACTGTGCACAGGCATTATCATAAATCAGTATGCTGCTTTTGTACACTGTATGGATGTTGCTGCACAAATCATGTTATGAAACCTGCAGGGAATACAAAAAGATAGACTACTCTCTGCCAACATTACCACATAGGTTATAAATACACCAATGTCTGTGAGTGGGCTCCTTCATTTTATACGCAAGATCACTTCACGACTGTCAGAGATCCACCGCTCCATTCTGGTTAGGCTAATTGCGTGTAAATAGGGATTATGTTAACTGACTCCCAAGCCTTCAACCCCAGTACATGATTCCAACCTTCTTGACCCTTGTCTTGCTGTTGGATCAAGGTCATCCCTGGTGAGCTAATGAGGCTGACACTTGTATAACTCTTCCTCACCTTAAACATATTCAGGCACGAATCATGGTTCGTTGTGAAGTACTTGGTCCTCTTTGACCCGGAGCGTGACCATTATCTCATACTTGCTAATCTGGCTGCTTTCAGATATGTCCAGTGGAGCGTCGGCATCTATGTTTGATAATCCTGCCACTGCCACTAACACCGTGAGTGCTCTGTTCGACACCATGAACGGCAAGGAGAGTAACTTTACGAACATGTGTAGTCACCACCGGGAGACGGGAGACTTAGATGAGGAAGCCCGAGCGGTAAGTATCACCTGGGGTCTCTTGTAGAATCTCGGATTTCATTGGACTTTGGTGTAAAAATGTCCTATGGTTTCATTTAAGTTATCCGTGTACAATTATCAAATTAAATCTAACCTCCCCAATGACAAATTCTATCAAATTATGCCTTATTTAAGACATTTATAAATCTGGTTGAAGGCATAGCATAAGAACGATAAACAAGAAAGATTGAAACTAAATTATTTAATTTGAAGATGTACCAAAGCTGTGGTCTACCTATGGACTGAGTGAAGCTGGTCATTTCATTGTATGAAATTCATCCAATACTAGTGGTACCTCCCAAACTGTTGTTGTTGGTGTTGTTTGTTGCTGCTGCTGCTGTTGTAACCACTGGTTTGGTTTATTCCAGGAGGAGCATGAATGCCTCGTCAGGCAGGCAGATCTCATTGCTCAGGAGGAGAGTGAGGCGATGAGAGCCAGGAACGCAGCCGCTAACCAACTGAAAAAAATTCCTGTGGTAGGTGTCAGCATCGTTCTTACATCGGGTTTGCCCAACCTGCAGCTCAGCGACTGCATACACCTTCTTGGCTCAAAATTGATGGCTCAAAGTGTGCAAAATGTGCTCATCAATTCGTCGGAACACTGAAGATGTCATAAGAGGAAAACTTATCCATGTACACTGGTCACAGCACATGCACCTTGTGCACACCTATTACAGCGTATATGCTTTATCTTCTCTAGAAAACACCAGATGATGCCCAGAGGAAGCTGTCTTCCTGTCTTGCGGTCTCCGGAAACCCCAACCAGCTTGATGGTGAAGCCCAGGAGGATATTGCAACCTCGGCTGTGGTAAGCATACTTATATCACTAATTGCATGGGAGCACACACTTTTAGATGACAAGGTTGTAAAAAAAACGTAAGTTTAGGAGAGAAAGACCCGTAGACTCGACACAGAGGTAGTTATGTAGACAAAATAACTATAATAATGTAATTTGTAATCGTAACGTGGCAAAGTACAGTTGGTAATAAACCCAATCGGCTATTCTGCTGCTTCGGCCACCCGCCGGGATGCGGAAAAACTAAGTCACGTGCACGCTCGGTAAGCCAAATATTGCGCAAACACTCATTTAAAGCAGCTAGTGCTGCATAAGGTGTGTTAGATAGAAAACACGCTTACAATGGAGATTTTAGAAATATCATGGCATACTCCAATGAGAAATATATATGGTTTCGTTTGGCAATGAATTAGGACCTTGGATCGAAAGATAACATTCTAACCTCTCCGATATGTTGGATTGGCAGCTAGGCTCAAATAGCTTCTTTGACCCGCAGAGAAAACATCATTCATGCCCGTCACTAACCGTAATCATCTCCAACTCTTGCTACGCTCGAGTCTCACCTCTGGGATAAATCTTGTGCAGGAGAGAACGACTGCATAACAATTGCTACACATTGCATACACAGATCGCTTCTGACACATGCGCTGCCCCATTGAGCTTTTATTATGTTTTTGACGATCGTACCTAATTCATTTTATCATTATGGCAGGAAATGGTGACTTTGCTGGGAAGTTCGGGCAGTGCGTTGGATCCCACAGACGCTGAGAATTTGGCTAAGGGTGTCACCGGTCTCGCCGGTAACACCCTAAAAGCGGGAAAACTGAGTCAGGAGGCAGAGCAGGAGGAGGAGGAGGCCCTGTCAAAACAGAGCGGTCCCAAAGCTGATATACTACGCCGGCGAAGAAAACGACGATCCGCCGGCAAAACTGCCAAGGAGACACAGGTAATTTGCGTCTGTTACAAGATATCTTCGTATTATGTTTAAACTACTGCATCGCAGTAACCTCAACTGTTTACTGACTCAGTTTTCACTTCCTAATGCACTCCGCCTTTCGTTGGCAACAACTTCAAAACTCGAATGGCTGTTCACACTCATTAGATTTATCCAGTCTGGCTCAGACCGAGCTGCTTGACCAAGAAGTCAATGCCATGGTGAGTGTTGTCCTGATGTCTGATTTCGGGCAGTGCTGTGAGTGTACTGGTGAGTGTGAAACTGGTTGTCCCGCATCTAGGTTTGTGTCGACTATAAGTTTGTTGGCTGGGGAACTTACTGTTCTACTCGGATACCGGCTTAATGAACAATCTGAAACTGGACCTGATGGTGAATAATAGGAGTTGCTAATCCTGTCACTAGCCTCTATTCACAGGGGAGCTCGGCATTAACAGAGCTTGTAGGCAAGATATCTTCAGCAGCGAGATACTTTAACCACTAAGTTATTCGCAGTCCAGTCACTACTCCACTTCTACCCACTCAATACTCCGTTATCGCCATTGGCTTGTGAGCTAATGACCCATACCATGAGCTCATGATACTTGTAGAGCTACCTTCTCTATGGGACACACCGGTGCAAGCAGAAAGTCTTTAATTTCAAGCTTAGGTTTCATAGATTACACTAGACACTAAACGAAGGGGGCTCACCCATAGAGTAACCTTCTCTATGAGGCAACTTGGTACAGAAAAGAAGTTTCCTAATGATGCACTTTGTGAAACCCTAAGTAAAAGACTCAATAGGCTAATATCTGCAAACTCCTTACACCTGAAAGAAGATGACTTCATGGTTGCCAATCGTTGTCATTTCAGGCAGATATGTTAAAGATGGTCAGCGATTGTGGTGATATTGTTGGCAGCTCTAAGGCAGCGGGAGAGAGTCCCTCGGTTATGTCTACGGACACCATGGCTCTTGCCGTCAGCAGTAACTATGGAGATGCTGCTTGTGAGTATGATTTATGTTGGCTGTTGGCTGTTGGTGAAGACTCTGTATTTTGACCTAATTTGAAATTTTTATTTTACACCCAAACATTGACTACTCTAAACGGGAACCATCTTAGGCCATGGAGATCATGCCCCTCACATAATGAACATCACATATCTCTGTCATCCGTTTCTAGTTGAGCTACTCATTCTCATCGCCGTGTATTTATTGGGTCACTCTGTTGCAGCGAATGTCCCTGCTGATGATGGTAACGGCTTCAACCTGCCAAGCGCTGACGATCTATTCCCTGATGCTAACGATACCAGTCTGGTTGTCATGGCGTCCAAGGTCATCTCGCAAGCTGAGAACCCGTTTTTAGCGGCGAATGGAACCAGCAATGGAACGCTGGAGATCAACAGTGCTGTTGTGATGTTGGCACTTACCAACTCTTCGGGCGCCCCTATGTCTCTAGGTGACTCACTCCTCTTTGGCTTCGTGGGCTTGAGATCTTATGAAGTCGGGTTTAAGCCTGGGTCACGAAAGGTTCCCATTGCCAGTCTGAGGGTCATCTTAGCTTAAAACTACATTGTAGTATGGCAGATGCTTTTATACCCCACTTTGCGTACGGTTTGCCTCGGACCGGACACAGTCTGAGATTGGTCTGGCATCCGACCTAGGATCCTAGGACCCTTTTACACTCCAAATAGATCTCTGGCATGCCCGATCCTGGATCACTTTTGAGCCAATCAATGGTGACAAAAGTTTTCTGGAAGCTGTAACCATTTTCGCTTATAATTTCAAAACAAAGTTAAACCACTATTAGATTCTTTCACTGCCAGTTGCCTCTATTCTTCGTACTGTTATTGGAGTGAATATTGAGGTGAAATCAAATAAATTCTCGCCTTTAATGATCCTAGTACGAGACTAGTATTGAGTAAATGTTGCTAGTCAATCTGTGAAAGATTGTTTGATTGGTTGATGAGTTGGACCTCCGAGGCAGATCGAATGCATTTTGTCTCTGGGAGACAAACGCTTGGACATCTGAGGAAGCGTCTGGGCAGATCAGATGAGGCTGTTACACTGCACTTTTGGGAGATCAAGACGTCTGTCTCGAGCTTCTGGTTCGAAGAGGGTAGGATGCAAAGTGAACTATAAAAGCACCTTTAGAACACAGAGAAACACAAACTAACTCACCAATCACTGTTCAGGTAACATGAGTGAGCCTACCCACATTTTCATCAAGCGTGACCCTGCGAAGGTGAAAGTCAGCACGATTGTGAAGGCCGCTGGTAGATATGGAGATGATACAGATGAGACACCATTCCTACTGCATAAGGTACGTGTACATTAAACAAGAACCGCACTACATATGTACAGCTATATGGAGAATTGGCTGTTAGAGAGTGAATTTGTACTAGCAATGGTGTACCTGATGTGGGGTATCACTCTTCTTCCTTACGATCTTCAGCTTCCCAGCCCTGGAGAGAGGCAGGTACTCATTCCCTTCCAGTGAGACAAATAGAGTAACTCTATGGGTGCACCTTCCTTATTTAATGCTGCCATCCGAAACCAACGAGGGCCGGGTGTTGCGATTGTTCACATTCGACATGAAACCGGGGTCTCCCTTGTTTGATACCTAATACGCTATACATTAAGCAATCGCTTCTCTGTGAGGCAACAAGGCTCATTTTGCTTATTCAGGTCTTGGTTGGCGGCAGCTCCAGTCTTCATGTTAGAGTGGTGCAGACCTGGGTGATGAATGTCACAAACTGTTCAGCTATCAATATGACTATGGACTACAATGGAACCGAATGCAACTTCACAAGTTAGTAACATTGTTATCTCCAGTATCTAGCCTAAAGTTCATTAAAAAAAGCTGACCCCTTCCCCAGCGTCTAACCTCTCCCTGCACACCGCATTTGCTTTTTGTGATTAGGCTCTATCCATTGATGAAGGCTCGACCCAATAGAGTTAGGATGTGATAGAGCAATATGCTGGCAGCTCTCAAAATGTTTGACCCCCTTATCTGTATTGTTTCACGCGTTAGTAGCCATGTCACCTTCAGTATCCAGTCCAGAGTTGAATAAAAAAAACCAATGTCGGATGTGAGACAGGGCAACATGGCGCTAAACTCTGCATAGCTTTGATCTTTCGATCTGCTTTTTTCAGCTATCACTTTAGTGTCTCGTATTTGTCATGCTATTAAAGTGATAATGCTCTTTTTAGGTGTATTTGATCAGACTTCCACCGCTAATTGGCTAGAGGTAACTACTGCACAACCTAGTACAGTGGTCACTCAGTATTCTACCACCACAGTCAGTAAGTAATCGGCCAGGCTACCAGCATGAAAAACTATGTGCCCCGTTTTCTGTTCTTTGTTAAATCCGCCTAAATGATTAGTCATGCCATGGTATGGTTCCGGTAACTGTACAAACCTGGCCATAGAAATAAGTGGCATTCAGTCAATCGGTCATCTGTTCATTAATTCATTCTCACCACTCACTCACTCATTCACTCATTCACTCAGTCACCCACTCACTCGCTCACTCGCTCACTCGCTCACTCGCTCAGTCAGTCCGTAGCCATGCTTGCTGTTAGGTGACTACTAACTTAGCTCTAGTCTCTTTGCTTAGTGCCGACCATTGTCTTTGTAGATGATCTTACAACAACAAGACAATCTACTACCCCAGGAGGAAGTACAACAACAGGCACAGCAGACAATACAACAACGGGGGTGCCAGGCAATACAACAACGGGGGCGCCAGGCAATACAACAACGGGGGTGCCAGGCTCAACGGTGAGTGTTGATGTGAAAAGTTAGAGTGACTCTTTCCCTATTATTTCTATGGTTCAGCATAACAAAAATCTGAAGACTCCTTTTAATTGTCAGTTTTAGTTACACAATTACATCGAACTCATAAATAAATATGGATAAAAGCCTGTGGTTCATTCAGTTTGTATACAGCCCATCTTCCCCTCATGTCTTGATCATTGGCCTTTTAAACATTTCCAAACTCATCTTTGGCATCTAACTTTGACACCGTTGGCGTCTGCTTTAATTTGTGAGGTTCCCGTCTAAGAATCAGAAATCGTGCGCTAATGCCTGTTATCAGCGATACCATGTCCATGCTAGGTTTACCAATGGTCAATTTGTTTCTTCACTGGAGCAGTTGGGGTCTGATATCATCAAACAAATAGAGTTTGACATGTGCACATTTTTGTGTTCATATCCTTTATTCCTGTAATCTCAATTTCAGACGGCGGCGCCACCCGGATCCACGGCGGCTATGTTAGGAATGACAACCGAAATGCTTGAGGAGGAGAATAACAATAAAACCGGTTGGGTTCTGATAATGAGTGTCGGCAAGAAGCCATCTCTCACGGACCCATCGTCTTACTTCACCTGCGAGCTACCATTCCTGAATGACCCAGTCGCGGTAAGTGTCAGAGCATTGCTACAATATCCTAGAATTGGCCAATCAGGTTCCAGCTATGGCCTTTCAATACAAAACAATAGTTTCTGTTCCTCCAAGCCCTTCTACCTGCTATTGGCCCTTAAATACATTCATTATATATTGCCCTTTCACTTAATGACTTATGAAACCTTACGATGAGCTGGCCAGTTCATAGTCTGGATTTATTTGTTCTTTCGTCAGAGTACACCGCTGAGGCCAATGAGGAGTGTTTTGTACTGGAAATCTCTTGAAAGTGGTGATATTGTTGGAATGAGATATCTGATGTTCATACAATATATATTAATATATTAATATATTAATATATTAATATATTAATATATTAATATATTAATATATTAATATATTAATATATTAATATATTAATATATTAATATATATTAATTGTTTATATAGTTGTTAGTTCGTCATTGTCAGGATGAGATCTGAGTTTTGTCTCGAACTAGACCATACCCTCAGTGCGGTGCAAAAGGAGCTCAACGAGCTATTTGCATTAACCTCGCTCGGACACATTTATTCTAGGAACTTCGCGCTGAAGTGAAAGCTAATAACCTGACTAAGCGAAATGCCACACAAATTGGTAACACAACAATTCCTGCGTGGCTTTGGAACCTTCCACAAGGATTGGTGAGAGATATGGACACGTGTTTCTACTCCAATAGCTTCTTCAACGCGTAAGTAAGGATACCAGGATGGCTCAGTAGTAAAGCTCTGGCTTTGCAAAGGTGAGAACCTGGGTCTAAATCCTGGGCACAGCGGCTACTGTTGTGAGAATGAGCTGCTCATATTTACCCTAATTCCTAGGTCTCCAACAAACCTTAGTACAGGCTTAGGAGGTCCCGAGTAAAAAAAAAAAAAGTTTTTTTTAA
>Ga0224511_10004444_pt1 | contig 10604 bp, 9 predicted proteins | sample SF_May12_sed_USG_2_FD_169988 | JGI IMG/M metagenome (GOLD analysis project Ga0224511, IMG submission 169988) | Sediment microbial communities from San Francisco Bay, California, United States - SF_May12_sed_USGS_8_1 | ecosystem: Environmental > Aquatic > Marine > Sediment | place: USA... | reverse complement strand
GTCGGTCCGTCTCCAATTCTTGTCCGCTCTATAACTCCTTTACTAATGGAAGGATTTCCTTCAAACTTGAATGACACATTCACCTCAACTAGGGGATGTGCAGAGCCCATGTTGCCCATGTGTCGGGTCAAGGTCACAGTTAAAGGTCAAATATTTAACAAACAATATTACACATTATGTCTTGTCCGCTCTATAACTCCTTTACTAATGGAAGGATTTCCTTCAAACTTGAATGACACCTTCACCTCAGCTAGGGGATGTGCAGAGCCCATGTTTTTTCCACAACACATCTTACCCTTGCTTCCGCTTTATAATGCACAATGGTGGGGGTATGAATCGCTTACAGCGATAGTTCTAGTTTGTATTAGAATTATGCAAAATAATGATGTAAATTATTTTTACATAATGGTAAATTGTACATAAATGCACAACAGACATGTTAATGTATTGTTGACATATATTTCGTGCCTGATGTTTCCGAAAGTCCAGAAACATATTTGTTTCCACAAAATTAACATTGGATGTAATGGGACTGAAAATAACCACACTTTCTCAAGAGCCTGTGAACCACTAATCATTATAAAATTGAAAATCCTTTATAAAATAAGTTAAAGTAGTTATTCATGACTATGAAACATTCAGTTAAATTATAGTGTTTGAAAATGCATAGAAGTTTTTTTTAATTTGATAGGACATGGTGTTGTAATGGCAGGTAAAAGGAAAATGAGAGGTTGTCTCCAGACTTTTGGTGGGCACTGTATTAGTATAGTCAAATGAGACTAATGCCAGAAGGTGATTTTATTTCAGAGTAGCACTAGAGACAAGGTTGTGAGTGCTATCTGTCAGTGTTGTCACACACTACTGTGTTGTCTCTAATTTGATGTTGTATTGCAGTTGCTGTTCTAGAGTTGTAATGTTTCTGGTATTTACTATACTAGTTTCTGATTGCTGAATGTAAAGTCAAAACAGTTTCTTATCTGCCGGTACCCTATAACTAGAAGAGTGACTTTAATTTCTAAAAGATTAACTTTTACTTTAAATGTTAATAAAATATAAGTATGTTTTGGGTAACCGGACTCTTACCTAGAGAATGACAGTGACCTTATGTTTTTATGGGTTTCTTTTTTTCCATCTTATTTCAACCTGAAAAAATTAATTTTCCTGGTGAAGAAATAAAAAAAGTATATTCCATCCCCACATGTCTCAAGGTAAGACATATAATTATGCAGCTAGGAAGAGATTTTTATAAACCTTTTTTTATTTCAATATATGCCATTTTAAGACAATTCACCGCACAACTTTTCTCTGTTTTTTCTTTTTAGATTTTATAAACAAGATTGAAAATTTTCATTTTATTCATATTTAAGGGAGGTAATAAGGTGTACAATTACTTCCCTTTAATTTAATTTAAGCAAATATAGGTAACTTGCATTTTAAAAAGATTTTTTTACGGTTAAAAAGTAAAAGCATAATTATTATATATATTACATTTTAATGAAAAAATCTGTTTGTTTTTTGTTTGTTTTTTATAAAAAATACAAATGTGTATCCTTCATTGTCCATTACAAAGGTCTTACCTTAATCTTTTTTTCAAGTCTTTACCCCAAGCACATAAATTGTTTGTGAGGTCTTATTATATTAATATAAACTAATACTGTGAAATCATTTATATTTGTGGGCACAGAATTTGTGGTTTGACGACATTGGACATGTTTGTGGACACTTGAATTCGTGGATTTCAAATTATATGCAATATTACTGAAGTGAATAATAATTCCTTGGGATCTTAAATTTGTTGATTGCCCTACCCTCGAAATAAACAAAATGAAATGTTCATGAATATAAATGATTTCACAGTATTATTATTTCCATTTAAGTGTATCACTGCTTCAAAAATGATACTGGGCATTTTAGAAGATGTAAGGAATGTTAATGTCTTGTCAACGTAATTGTGAAATCAAGTCACTTTAACTGTTTCTTGTGGCTTCTCTTGGCTTTTATCTGAGCTTCCAGGATGCAGTGAATTTTACACAGAATTAAGTGCAATACTTAACTTACTTCCAGTCTGCGAATTAGTCAATAAGCCTGAAGCCTAGTAAATGGTCGGTCGGTCAATAAGAATTGTATACAAAATAGCCTGACCGGTTGATTTTAATTTTGGAGTAAAATTCTTAACAAAAAAAACAAATTAATACTGATTGTGGAGTTATTTGTTCATACAAAAACAAAATTAAAGTAAGTGCAAGTCAATGCATTTCTTATATGAATTGTATATATTATAACCACAACAAACATTTTGGGCTATTTAAATTTCAGTCGGGCTATAGAAATTTCTATTTGAATAGCCCGAAGGACTATTGTCAAAAAATAATTCATGCACAGACTGCTTACTTCACATAAAGGCACAAAAAGTTGGTTTGATATTGCACTGAACACTTGATTTCTAAATTTAAGTTAGACAAACAATTAATGATACTGATAGCAACAAAAACATTTATATAATTATAAACTAACTGACTTGTATTTTTATACACTGTTTATATCTATAAAAATACAATTGGCTGGTGTCTGATGTTTGACGATTTTTTGGATCTTTAACTCTTATAAGTTTTATATGCTCCCCGAAGGGAGAACGTATAGTGGCTGGTTTGTCTGTTCGTATGTCCGTCTGTCTGACTACATCTTGTCCGGGACATAACTCTAAAACTACAAGAGGTATCAACAAGAAACTTTGTAGATTAATAGATCTCATTGAGTAGAAATGCAGTACACAAGAACCATTACTCTGCCTGGCCTAATTTTAGAGTTATTTCCCTTCATTTTTACACTTTGAATTTTGTCTAGATTACTGCTACCGACAGTATGAAAATTTCTGCCTTGACACTTCACATAATACCTTTTGCCAATTGGGTAACACTTTAAGGACAAACTACTTCTCTGACTCCAAATCCTATTCTGGGAGCATTACCCGGTGTGACCGGCTCTTGTTTAATACTAACAATTGTTAAATCAAGGAAAATGCTAACATAATCTGTATGCTGTGTCAAGGCTGATAAAAAATATTGTCTTAAGAATGAACACAGTTTCATAATGGTAACATCAGTGATAGAAACAAGATGTAACTGTTGTGTTATTCAGGAGGAGGATGATGAAGATGGGTCCTACAGTAAAGACCTCACAGAGACAGCTACAGGTAAAAACAAAGATAAAGACAATAAAATTGTTAAGTTCTCACAGCAGGTTGACTTTCAGTTACTAAATAGACAGTTTAGGGCTTTATGCTTATGTCAGTTTCAAAATGAAAGATATAGGTTGATTTAGTTTAAGATTGTGGATATTTAGGAAAAACTGTATTCAAGAAGAAGATTTAACAATATGCAAATAGTAAATTCAATGACTTGTTTCTTTCCCAGCTGGGGGCAACACAAGCAGTCAGGAGATGGGATCTGACTCTGGAACAGGCGTTCCAGTTACCACGGATACGCTCCAGATCCCCCAGAAGGCTGACGATCGCATCTCACTCCTCTCGAATCTGGATTCAGAGGAATCGCTGGAAGATGACAGTGACCTTGACCTCGATATGACCTTGGATGACCGGCAGGAGAGTGTTCCACTGTTTGTGATTTTCACATGCACGCTGAAGAGTCACCTACAGAGTGACAGTCTGCCTGTGAAGAACATCACTGTTTGTCTTAGTATGTGATTTCTTATAATGAATGTGTCTTCTCATTATAGTCTACATAATGTTTATTTTTATTTAAGCTCATTGATTTATTTGAATTTAGGTTAAATTTTATCTTTTTTGCAAGGTATTTTTATCACACAAAGTTCTCTTACCTAGATTCAGGGATCACTCTTAGTCTATCTTGCTTCATCTGTCATTCATGATTACTTAAACAATACTACTTTTCTAAGCCGCTTTTCAAATTGAATTAATATTCTTAAAAAACAATTCTTGAGAAATGGGTTTTGCTTGCCTGGTTCAATGCACAGGGACCAAAAACAAACTAAAACTTAATTTGATTTGCACCATAAATTTTATTTCCAACTGTTGTGCAGGTGAACTAGGAAGCATTTTAGACAGAATGGAGTCAGAGATTGAACTTGGTGACCTCAAGATAACCTTTGACCTCAACTGCTTGACCTTGCCTGTTGACGTGGAGGAGACGTCACCACGACGACCAGCATTTAATCGGATGTCGTCAGAGTTCAGTGTCAGCGGGAATTCCGATTCTGGCTCAGACACGGGGGAAACAGTAGATCGAAGCAGCTTCTCACAACCGTACGTAGACTTGTTATATAACGATGAAACACACACCATCCAACATTGTATTTATTGTAAACTCAGTAAAGATAGTTCTTATAATGTTATCATTTGTTTTGGCCAAAAGTAATATCTTCGAAATGAAAATCATTTTTGTTTGACTCTCAACTTAAATTAAGGAGTAACTGTCTCTGTATTCGCATATAATTTGCCTATTAATGCTATGGTCACAAATCATCTACGGGCACCGTACGGCGTCTATTTCACCAAAAATCGTACAATTCTACGGCGCCTGTACGGTGCCCGGCCGGCGGCAGGAAGAATTGTACGATTTTTTATCATTTTTTTAGACATCGTACGGTGCCCGATGAATTTAAGGTACTACTTAAAATTCCACGGCACCCGTACGGCGTTTGGTAGGGTCATTGAGGGTAAAATCACATCGACCGGGCACCATACGGTGCCCGGATGGCGCCCGGCTGGCGTTTTCACACATCCGACGGGCACCGGACGATTTTTGTTTAATATTTATATCGTACGATTCCAACGGCGCCCATCCGGGCACCGTACAGGCCCGGCCGGGCATCATACGATGTCTGACAAGCGCCAGGAACTTTCAAAATTGCTTAACAAATCGGCCGATGCCCGTCCAGGCACCGGACGATGCCCGTCCGGGCACCGGCCGATGTTTTATGAGTCAAACTGCCACCCGTGAGAAGCAACGTGTTTTTGCAGTAGAACATATTGCATTTACATAGATATTTCACTTTTAAAGACCAAAATACATAAATACAAAAATATATATTTCGCTTGAGCAGCTGAGGATGATTAATATGCAACGAACAAGTGCTATTGAATTTTTTTTGCAGTCTTGAGCAAGTGTGTTTTTCACTATCACTGTCAGAGTCAGCCTCAATCTTTCGTATTTTAACAAACTGTTTCTTTGGAGGTATGATGGCGAATTTTGATATACATATATTCATCATTGCACTTGAAAACTCGTGTAAAATCGACCGGGCATCGTACGGTGTCCAGTTGATCTCTTACAATGCCGGCTGGGCACCGTACGATATGTGACCAAGCAAAAGAAATTTCTTAAAAATCGTCCGGTGCCCGGGCGATTATCAAATTCGCCGGTCATGTGCAAATCGCTGAAATCGTACGATGTCAGTTTTATTTGTGACCGTAGCATAAGTTAGGCATGTTAAAAGTAATGCATATTTCTTATTGAGCACCATGGGATGCTAGGATGAATGAAATGACGATGAATTCCAGGGACATGAAGCATCTGAGCAACCCGATTGGTCATCTGCCACCTCGCCAGCAGGAGGCAGTCAACAAATGCATGGAGGAGGTACAGTTGTTTAGAATGCGTCCTAGTTCACCTGCAGAACAGTTGGAAATAAAATTTACGGTGTAAATCAAATTAGGTTTTAGTTTGCTTTTGGACCCTGTGCATTGAACCAGGCAAGCAAATCCCATTTCTCAAGAATTGTTTTTTAAGAATATTAATTCAATTTGAAAAGCGGCTTTTTGCTGCTTTTAGTTTAGACAGTTTTTTTTATGGGCCAATGCATTCAACTAGTATGGTCCCACTAAACTTATGTGTAAATAAATGTAGAACATGGTTTATTTTAAAAAAAACTTCTAAATTGTTTCATAAATGTAAGATAAAATGCAATACTGTACTGTCTAATTATTCTTTCAGTTAGAGTAAGTACAATATAACATGGAACCCTTGACACATAAAAATGTGATCAATTATTTTCTCCTGTGTTTAGATTGAGTGGCTGTTGCAAGACGAGATTGTCTCCAACCTGCGTCACATCCCGCCGATACAGTCGGACACGCTGGCATACGTCGGGCGCCATATCGAGGTCAGCGCCACACTCGGGAAGGCTAACGTCAGTGTCGATCATATGCCACTGCAGTTTGTATTTGGGCCAGATCAGAGCCTGGCTAAATTTACTGAGGTTTGTGAAGTTCTTGTTTGCCTTTAAATATGGATAGAAATATTATAATGTTTTATTTATGTTCTGGTTTCCTTGCAAACAGTTATAACTGATAATTGTTTTTGTCAGAGCTTGGCTAGATTTACTGAGGTTTGTGGTGTTCTTGTTTGCCATTAAATAAAAAGATAGAAATACAGTTTTTTTATGTTTTGGATACCAATATCATTGATAACTTTGTTATTGTTGTCTGATATAAGGTAAAACTCTTGACTGAATAGCTTTTGTTATTTGGATAAAGTTTGCAATTTAAGAACTGAGGTTTTTGGAATTCTTGTTTTCCTTTAAATAAAGATAGAAATATAATGATGTTTTTTATGCTTTGGTTACCAAAAAATCATTTATAACTTGTACAGTAAGTGTTATCTGATATAAGGTAAAACAATCTTGACTTGACTAAATAGTTTTTCATATTTCGATTCAAGAAGTTTGCAATATAAAAACGTTCATAATCATAACATGTTTGTTTTGTTTCCTTTTGTTTCATAAACCACCTAAAAGGAAAAACATGATTTGTTGCGTTTGCAGGAATTCCAGAAAATGAATCTGCCAAACTACCAGCTCATTAAAGAAGCTGACAAGTACTATCTGGCCAAGAAACGCATTATGTACAACTTTGTCAACGTCAAAAGTCTGTGTTCAGCCCTTGATGAGTTAAATCAGTGGAAAACACCAGGGTCAACGAAAAATTTCTCTCCAACAAGTGCGACCAAATCAGACGCCGAAAATGTTGAAAACCGTGACGTGAAAGAGGGAAGGGAGAGCAGAGTGGCTACATTAGGAGGCCCGGGGAAAGCATTATCTCCCTTGGTGATGAGTAATAAAGAGAGACTGGACAGGATGTTTGATTTGGGGAATGATGGGAATAGTGTTGGTCGATGCAGCCCCCTGACGGTGAGGTCTGATACTGTAGCCATAGAAACAGGACATCGGAAAGTTAGCTTAGAGAAGCGTCTGACAACGGACTCTATAAGTCTGGAGGGGGTCAGTCTGTTGAACAGACGCAGGAGTAAGGATTTGGTGCTGAAGATGAAAGCACCCACAGATGAGGAGAGCACAGGTCCGAAGAGAAAGAGTTCTGAGCCTGAAAATGATTCTCCAAGGAGTTTGACTAGTGCCTCTGCAGAAGTTGATAGAAGTTTCACTGATGGTGAACTGAATAAAGGTGAATCAGTGAGCATGCCAAATACACCTTCCGCAGTTTCAATTGCAGTGATGTCAGACGTTCCAGTCTGTGATTCGCCATTTTCAACAACTAGCTCTGGCGGGCATTTCACATCCGCTGTCCAATCACCAGTGGTCTCCGATGTCTCTATTCATCTTACAAAGACCGATGGACGCTGTGAACCGTTCAGAATTTCACCTGAGCGCACTCATGTCACTGAAGATCACAAAGTTATGAATGATAGCTTCGATAGCATTGATGAAACTAACAGCAAAAATGAAGCTATACTAAAGCGCTGTTCCAGTTTTGCTGGATTCAAATCTGACATTTCATGTCAGAATATAAAGGTAAGGAAAAAATTAAGTAAACATTAAAATACAGAATGTTTACTAATATTTTCCTCTGAAAAAATGCCTTATTTACTTAAGAGTCCTATGCATTTTCAGAGCACAGTTTTAAGACACTGTCTTGGCTATAACTATACATTAGTGTATCTATTTCATTATATGATTTCTAGTTCATTGTGTGGATTTTTAAAAATGTAGAAAATTAAACTATGTCCATTTCAAGCCAACTTAATGTTAAAGGATGAAGTGATGCTGTCATCGCGTGAGATCTCCCCGGAGAAGGGGGCCTTGATTTGTGGCGCCAGCTCCGTGCCGGGTCGACTACGCCATTCCTCGGCGCCGTTGTCTGGACACAACACGCCCAAGAGTCGCATGTCTACCCTGCCCCATACCCCGTCTTATATCTCCTCTCGTGGCAGCTTCACAGAGGATGGTACGAATTGTCTGAGGATATTCTCAGAATATTACGGCCATTTTGTTATATGTTTGTTGCTGTATTTTGCTTCATTAAATAAGTAGGAGTGTAATGATTTAATTTCATTTTATATGCATCATTAAACATTTAGACTGCTTAAAACAATTGTTTGTTAAGAACTTGGAGGCTGGAATCATCCTGCTCATTTGACCTTCCATTTGGTTATGGTATTTACAGAATGTCAAGTTAAAGTAAATATAACCCATTACTCTAATGAACTAGTTTCTGACTTTTGTCACGTTGAATTAGTGTCATCATATGTGTCGGCGAGATTTCTAGCCCACAAAGTACAATTCAGCAAAATTTCATTCTCCTCCCCTTTCTGTACTTTTCTTTTGTTTATATGATAAGGGTTATCACAAGATGGAAGTACGCTTTCTTTTGTTTTAACTAGGTCAGATTGTCACCTGGCAATCATAACCCTAATCCATTGGATTTAAATTGACCATGTACTGTTATAAATTATCATACTTGACAGTTGGCGAACTGTTAGTTCAATGTTGGTAAAAATAATCACTTGTTCCCCCATCAGCCTACGACGGAGATATGAGTGAGATGGACGACAGCGCCACCATGTTCAGTGAGAGTGGCGTCGTCACGCGTCTGCTGCCAGATTTCTGGCTCATCATGGTCATAGGTGACGGTGCTGTCGACATCCTCTTTCAACACAGGTAGATTAAATCATGTCTTTGTCACTAGAGCATCACTCTATAGTTTTTGTGAATTGAAGACAAAACTTTGTGTAAAAGGTATTTGTTAAAGATAGCTGTAGCTGAAAGCAACTTTGTAATTTCTAGATATGTCAATGTTCATGACTTATGTCAGCCTTCATGTATTGACGGTATAAAGTTGAAGTTCAGATATAACATGTTGGTTATCCTTAAATTTCAGAACAAAAAAACATATAACTTTCTGTGGGCTATAATCATAGTAGGTGCCATATAGGCGGTGGTACTCTAAGCATTTGATCTTTGACCTTGTTCAGACAAGGACTTCATGATGAAGTAACAGCTTATAATGCACAAGAGAAAGGTCATGTTTTAGTGATATGTTGTTCTCTCATGAGTATGTTAAGAGCTATGCTTTTAATATTAAGAATTCTATATGCAACAAACAAAAATCTGTCTTTAAAGCAGTTTACCTTTGTTTAAAAGTATCCATTGGTAAGTAGTGTATCCCTTTAAAACTAAAACTCACTCAAATGTAACCGTATTTCTTATATTCAGTGTGAACAGATTTATTATGTGTTTATGATCTTATGCTTCTTAAACTGCATCATTTGTTTTATCCTGCTGTTAGTGGTATATCCAAACACCTTGTCAATTAAAACTATATTTAGTTAGCACATTCAACAGATAAAAGAACAATGTATTTCAGTATATATTTAACATGACAATTAAAATTCATTTTAAAGATTTTACTGGAAATCATATGTGATAATATCACTAAAATGTTCCTTCAATTTTTGAACCCTCTTTGTGGTGAGGGGCGTTACTTGTTTCCCTTACAGAAATGCCTTGCCTTTATTGTGGACTTATTTTATGGCCCTCAAAAACCAAGTTTTTTTAGTGTTTTTGGTGCTGTAATAGTGTTTACTTGAAGGCACCCTGTGCAACGACTGACCCTTCACATCTTAAACCCGTTAAATTCTTTTAACCCAAAAGATTTACTTTTATGCTTGTTTGTGTGTGAACTGCGCAATCAGTGCTTTAAGTAGAACAACTTTTTAAGTTAATAAGACATGAAATCCAGAGTAAATCAAATCAGTGAAATTTGCATCATTCCAGTCTTGCTACTTCTAAGTTTCTAAGTATTTGTTACAGCATCATTGTTTCAGAATTTCTCCAGAAGCATTTTCTCTACTTTGTTAATCTCTGCATGATGGAGCTCATAACTTTACCACATTTTCAGTTAATTATCTACAGGGCTTTAATTTAATATACCTATGTTTGGTATGCCCAACTTAACGTTGCATCACACCAATAGTCAAAAGTCAAATTACTTATGTTTCCTGTAATTTTGCTGGATTACATGTACCACCTACAATGTATGTAGATATTCTTTTGCCAACCTGCTAGAAAAAAAATGGTAAAACATGAATTGCAAAATGTCATAATGATTTTGTTGAGTCAGTTGGGGCACACCAAACCAGCTCCCAGGGAGTTGGACAATTAACGGAGGAATAACCCCTTTCTGTTACATGTTGGCCCCTTGTTTAGAAAAAACGCCAGCATAAACTTCTTGTCAGCCTGCAGTTACTCCAAGTTTTAATTTAAAAAAATGTTTGTCATAAGAGTTTAACATGATTAGTATTATCATCATAAGGCAATGTTTATTTACATTT
>Ga0224511_10004443_pt1 | contig 10604 bp, 4 predicted proteins | sample SF_May12_sed_USG_2_FD_169988 | JGI IMG/M metagenome (GOLD analysis project Ga0224511, IMG submission 169988) | Sediment microbial communities from San Francisco Bay, California, United States - SF_May12_sed_USGS_8_1 | ecosystem: Environmental > Aquatic > Marine > Sediment | place: USA... | reverse complement strand
AATTTATGTTGACAACAATAACGCACATGTTGTATAAATTGATGTTCAAAGAAAAAATGTTGTAAACAATGTAGACATGTCAAGTTTAAAGACACCATGACAAAATGGCCCGTACATAAAAACAAACACACAGTAGACTAATTTATCCTTTCTATGTATTTGCTAACATGAATATCATCATATGCGTGGGTACATTTTAAATATCAATATATATAAAGGTGGATGTGTATATCAACAACGAACACAAAAAGACTTTCGATGTGGGAACACTACGTGAATTTGAGGACCACACCATCTCAATGGAGCACAAAGACCAGGTGAGCGAAGTTTCCGTACACTAAAGTTTATTATATATACTGCTTAAACTATAAAGAGTTATGCAATAAGCATTATATAAATATACCTCACGAGTAAAAACATGTATCCTGTTTGTTAATTTAACATATTTACTACCGACTATTTACCTGATTGAAAAACATTGAAACTTAAGGTGCACGTGCAAGTGTTCGGTGTAAACGGGGCGGAACTTGAAGTAGGAGTGAACAGTGACGGCTACCTTGTGGATCTCACCCCGCCCGTCATGACGGAGATGGCTGACACGCGCGACGGAAGCCGTTACCAGAGCGACAACATCGCACTTAACCTTCGCTGGAACTTTGAGGACTGGGAGTCTGGGATTAAGTTGTACAAAGTCCAGATCTTAGAAAGCTATCATGGCATCAAGCAAACATTCTGGTCGGTCTCAGGTTCGTACAATGAGACAAAACCACTAAACCCTAATGATGGTAAGATGCAGGTCTCTCTAGATGGGCTTACAATGAAGGATGGCCATGTCTATTCACTGCACGTGTCGGCCCTCAACCAGGCGCACTTGACCACGGCCCACGAGACAAATGGCGTCACTGTTGACACTACTCCTCCATCGACGCCAAAGGTATGTGTGTATTGCGTTGCTAAATAGTAAGTCGTTGTTTAGGTACTTTTTGTGTGCATTTCTTTTTAATATAAAGTACACTGTGTGTACAAAATAATTACCGGTATGATGATTTTCAGTTTAATCATATTTTAGCCAATTTGTTTGTAACATGTCTCCGTAGGTGCACATTGGTCTGCCAAAGGATGATGAAGAATTAGACGAAAATGGATACGTGCTGCACAATGACCAGAACGGCATTCGTGTGAGCTGGTCAGCCCGCGACCCCGAGAGCGACGTTGAACAATACAGTGTTGCCATAGGAACAACACAATCTTCAGAATTTGTTCTCCAATACACCGTGTACGGCACTGAGACCACAGAGTACATTAATAATATTTTCTTTGAACCTTCTAGACAAGCAGATAGTGACGGAAATACAACACTTTATATCGTCTCGGTGAAGGCCACAAACGGTGCTGGGTTAGAGTCTGTGGTAGGTCAATCAAAATACATTTTTGTGCAAAAAGCTAATGTTCCAGGGATTGTTTTCGATGGGAGAGACTTGTACGAGGACGCCAGCTTTACAATTGATCACACCTCCATTGCTGCTTCATTTTATGGCTTTGAAAGCGAAGCGTGTGACATCATAAGCTACGATTGGGCAATTGGAACAACTGAGTATGGAACCGACGTTTTGACGTACACAGACTACGGCGTTGTTATGAACAATAACACCCACGGACAAGCCCAGATTCACACTGAGTTGTTCGAAGATGTCACGTATTTCGTATCCGTACGAGCAGTCACGGGTTGTGAGGGGGAGTTCATCGTTTCTTGTTCAGACGGTTTAACTTTGGACCGTAAAGCACCGGAAGTAGTGTTTGATATAACCACGGACAATGATACGATAATGATCATACAGGACAATGTCATATATCAAGCAGGAATAGATTCTCTGAACATCGTTGGAAACGTGAGTGACCACAATGGTATGGAGCGTACAGAATGGAGCTTGGGAACCCTCCCCGCAATTGATGACAAGCACCCGTTCACCTCAGACCTTTCTTCCATCACTTCAGCTGTTACACTAGTCCCCGGAGAAGCAGTGTTTCTAACTGCCAGGACTACCGACAAAGCTGGAAATACGAACGTCACGTCGTCACTGGCTGTCATTACAGATTCGACGGCTCCTGAAATCAAAGGTCTTGAATGTTCCAAATATGTCTCTGTTCGAAAACCAACTCTCATGTGCAGATGGGAAACGGTTGTTGAAGATGAAAGTCGTTTAGGCGATATGACCATATCCATTTGGGTGGAAACTAATACATCGGACATTCTTCATAACCACAATATTCGTGCATCCGACTATGCATATTCAAAAGATCTATATGACACACTAAAACAAGAACTAAATATAACACAAGTCTCCTTGGAAATCACTGTAACCAATGTGGTGGGTCTGTCGAAGTCCTATGGCCGAGATATCATCGTTGATCGGACTCCGCCTACAAGCGCTGGTCTTGACGTCGTTACTAGCACATTTCCTGGTGAATTTGCTGACCGACATCAGAAATGTCAGTTACCTCGACGTTATGTTGAAGTCAGACTAAAAGAGACAAAAGATCCAGAAACAGGCATTGACTACGACAGGTAAATGAAGTTTTTTTCCCAATAATTCGTTTTCACATGTCTGTATTGCGAAGTCATATTTCAAAAATGCATGTAAGGTTTAACGTGAAACTAAACAATTAGGATGACATTATTAGATATATTTAATGATATACTTTATATAAAGACCAAACATTAACGCCTTCCGAATTACACATACAAATAGTATAACCATTTATGTGCAGGTATGAGCTGGCTTTAGGTTCGTCACCCTTCAACGCAGACCTCGTGCCGTATGCCAGTGTCCGTGCCAACAAGGAAGGTGTTTTCTTCGTGGACAAATTTCTCTTATTTCACCACACTGTTTTCTACGCCACAATGAGAATATACAACAATGCTGGCCTTCAGGGAGATGTAACATCTGAAAGTGTCGTTATCAGTCAAAACCCGTATTTGCGTGTAAAGGATGGGGACGAAAAAGAGGATATTGATTTCCAATCAATGCCCAATCTTATACAGGGCTCTTGGGTATATTCAGATGGTTGCCCTATAACTGAGGCTAAATGGTCGGTGAGCAGTCTAGCTGGAAAACTACTTTTTGACAACATTGCCATACCAGGTGCGGGAAACAAGTTCTACAACGATGAAGTGCAGCTTGAAAATGGAATGAAATACATTGTTACAGTTCAAACGATAGATTTCCTTGGACGAGTAAAGATCGCTCAATCTGATGGTGTATCTGTCAGAATTCAGCCTCCTTACCCAGCATCAGTAAGAGATGGACTAGACCAGGACATTAACTATCAGTTCAGCCTGTCAGATTTGTCCGCCAACTGGGACAAGTTTGGAGATAATTCAAACGACCCTACACAGAAGATAACACGTTATGAAGTAGCCATTGGAAATGACAGGCGATATTCTATGACACGCTCTAATGTCCATTACTTCGTCAACGTTGGTTTGAATCGGTCTCATACGTTCCTACATCTGAACTTAACAGAGAAAATAGTACGATATTACATCACAGTCAGGGCGTATAGTGAGGCTGGCAGCTTTGTAGAAGGTTATAGTAATGGTATAAGAGTTGGATTCGACGATGATATTGACAGAGGTTTCATATCGGTCAAGAAATTTCAATCTCAAACAGATACGATGGAAATTTCCTGGAGCGGCTTTCAGTCCGACATTCAGATAATTGACTTCAAGGTCGCGATCAGCAGTCATGGAGAAATCTCAACTAATGATACGGTAAAATGCCAGATTCTCACACGGAATCTCACGACGTATGATGTGCGAGCTCTGAAAAGCGTTGGACTAAATGAGTACGTAAAGATAGTGAACTTGACTTTAGTTCATGGTGCCTCTTACTTTGTCACAGTGGTGGCGGAAGACGAGGCAGGAATGTGTATTGCCACTGTCAGTGAGCCAGTCATTGTGGACACCACACCATCAACCCACGGCCAGATATTCATCAACGACATCGCTGAGTCCACTGTCATCTATGCTCGTAAGTCGTCTGAATTGCACGTTCACTGGCAAGGGTTTGAAGATGTGGAGTCAGGCATACGGACAGTCATCGTAAAGTTGTTTGATTGTGAAAGTTGTATGACTGGGACGGTTTCTTACGAATCGTGTTTTCTTATTGCCAAAAGTACTGTTTACAACGACCACGAAGCATCTTTTTATGAACTGTCATTGTCGTTCTTCAGGGTGTACTATGTCGTATTGGACATTGCTAATGGTGCCGACCTTGAATACACAGCCCAGAGTTCCAGTATATTAGTTGACGAGTCTGCTCCCTTTGCCGGTCAGGTTAAAATAACATCTGACTGGAAAACAGAGAGTACTTACCAGAGCTCTACAAATGCTCTTGCAGGGTTTCTAGCTATAGCCTTAAGTAAAGAAGATTTTGTATGTTCCAGTCAAATAAGATATATTCCTTCTGGGAATTCAGGAAGCATGGCCCACACTTTAGATGGATTTAGTGAAGATTTTTTGGTTATTAACCACACAGGTGCATATTTGGGTATTGGTTACAACAGTGATCTGACGGACATAACAAAAAGTGGAATACTATCAGACAAATTTCAAATACAAAACGGAAACTATACTTTCACCACCACGGCTGCCATTGGTAATATGACTATAACAACTGTTGGGATAGTGACGGACCAGATTGCAATTCCATACACAATAACAGACAAGCCTGAAGAAACCATATTTGACCAAAACGCGTTTAATAATATCACTGGTCTTGAGGCTAGTAATGACACTGTAGATACAAACCAAACCCAGTTAACAACTACCACAACATCAAGTCCGGTCAAGTTCAAATATACTAATGATACAAATGAAAGATCTGTTGATTTTGACAGTGAAGAGTATGGGTTTGGAGTTCACTTCCTCGGTTACAAAATTGGATCAAATAAAGACTGGCACCATGTTTTCTGGGCAAGGAGCAAATTCAACACTGCCGTAAGATGGTTCCAGACAAAGAAATCTCCCAGTGAAGTTAGTTCTTACATCATAAATGTCAAACAACGCGACGAGTTCCTAAGCCATACATTGGATTTAACTCTCATCGGAGATGATGAAGAGCTTGTCTCTATATCGGGGTTTCAATTCTACGGAGACATACAGCTAGTGGCAGCTACTTGGAATGAAGATGACTACATGGCTCCCTTAGATGATATTTATAAACCGTTCTATTCGGATGCTGTTCTGCGCGCTATTGATATTCCAGATGAACGAGATAAACCGTGCCGACATGGTGCTGGTTTTTATGATGGACAGAGTGCGATTAAAGAGCTTTGGCTTGGAGTATCGAATGATATTAACCATTATGGAAATATCAACCCCCTGCATCTTTACCAGACGTTCTGCTATCCATGCATGTCACCTTGCGAAGAGCTGTGCGAACAGCCATGTAATGCGACAGTCCTTTCAGAAGGATTCAATCTTATTCCTATAGACCAGACAGGGCTCACAATGGAAAGTGTGAGAACAGGTCATTCGTGCGCCAATATCTCTAGCGAAGAATCTTGCAATAATACTGCGTATTATTTAAATGTCAGGGTCGTTAACTTCGCTGGTCAGGAGACATATGCGTTTTCAAACGGTATACAAATTGACATCACTCCTCCAGAATGCGAGTATGTTAAATGTACAGACCCCGACTTCAACATTGACCAGCCTACAGAATATTTGGGATCAAGCTCTACCATCGGTGCTTACTGGAACTGTACGGAAAAGGAAAGTCTGATTGTTGACCACCAAGTTCAGGTTATTCACACTCAAAGTGGAATCACCATAATGAATTCTACAAGTGTAGGAATAGGTTCAAAACATAAGCTTACTCTCGACAACAATACGTTTGAGGACAGTAATGACTACGAGCTAAGAGTAACAGTAGTGAATACCGCTGGCCTCTCTTCAACCGCATCTTGCCACGTCCATGTAAACTTGTATCCCCCAGATGTTTCTGGTGTTGGCACCGAGGCATTGTACACATATGGCGGTATACCTTCCTCCACTAATACCCCATACTGGACCGACTCTCAAACGTCTATCGGAATTCAGTGGAAGGATGGCACACACGATATAGAGTTCATTGGTAAGATAACCTGATGTTTTGTGTACTTCGGAACATTTGTACTTGTAAGCCAAAAGTCTATTACTAGGCATGTGTATAGTTCTCCTGTTTAAATAATGTTACTAGTGATAGTGTATTGAGAATTTTATTAATTTTGGTTGTCTCAGAATGGCGGGTTGGTACAAATCCTGGCAGCAGCGATCTATTTCCACCTTCCAAGGTCAGCATAAATAGCACTGGGTCTTCAGCCATCGTCCATGGAAAGGTTCACTACAATAGCAAGTACATCAACAAAACCGTTGCTGAGTACCGCAATACTACCAACATGACGTTGGAACAAATACAGAACATTACGGAGGCTGAAGAGAAAGAGAAATCGTTTTTCAACATGGAACCGGGCCGATGTGTTTACCAGTCTCTGTATGCTCGGGGATACTCACATCTCGCTAGCAAGATCAACGAGAAGGTTATTTGCGTGAAACGTAAGCAACTTATTCTAAACAAGCAAATTCTTTTAAAGATCATATGTTTGTATTTTATTTAAAGATTGGAGCATAGATATTATATGCACGACAACGTAAGGCAACTTACCATAACTGTTTTTTACAGTTGTATTTATTCCGATTTAGAGACAGACTCTGTTTATATGTTGTTACAAAGGTAAGCCTGACGTGTATCTGGCTGGTGAGGGGAAAAGGAAGGTTGCCCGCGCCTACAAGACTATAACATCTGCCAACTGGCAAACAGATACTCCATCTGATGTCACTGACATCGTTGTTGAAGCAGTCTGTAAGTGTTAAGAGGTCGTGTGCAGTGTTTATGTAGTTTCTTTCAAATAGATATGCTATTTAAAAATAAATACCACTTCTTGGGCCATTTTGACTTAGTTTGACATATTAATTACCCCTCACATGGTCCACTGTCCTTTAAACCTTTGGTCAAACACTGGCACTGGAAACTCTATTTGGATTACAGTAGATGATGGGGGATTGACTTTGGGAACGTTAAGCCAGTTGGACATGGAGGACAGCTACGGCAGTGCGGCCACCACCGATTACCGACCGTTCATCTCTGACATCCAGAATACGCACACAAAAACGTCGCGTCTTCTCCGAAACAGGTTAATAACAATCCATAGCTTGCCTTTATACCTTGCGGACTGTTCGTGTGAAACACAAACATTGTTTTCGGAAACCTACGCAATCGTTTTACTAAGGTTTTGAGGTTTCAAACCGGATCTTGTGGAAAGTGTAATTTCTGCTGTCTGCATGTTCTTGGGTAGGGGCAAGGGTCAAATACAATAACAATATTTCATGTTTCACCAGGATTCATTATATGTTGGCCTTTTTAATACTTAATAACAATAACACAACAAAAACGCGAGAAAGTACATATTTAATTTTAGCATTGCTACATCTTTGAGCATCAAAAGTGTTCTTAAAGTATGTACTGCATTTAATGTCCTGAACAGGTACGTAACACAAAAATATTGGTTTGAGATAGATTTTGTGATAATTTTATCTTTTGTGTGTAAAACCATTTAGACTCCAGTTGAGTCCCATAATTATTACCCTTTCCGTTTAAACATTGTACTTTTATTTTGTTTAACTGGGGACAGCGTTGCAACCAACCGATAGAGGATATAGTCAAGTACCGCAATATAGGTGTTTAAAGTTTGTAATAAATTTTCTATGATGACAAACCCCACGATGAAACATCAATTTAGACTATATAAGAACAAAATATAGGTTTGATAATTTACTGTTTGTGGCTCACACAACCAGGGGGCTATGTAGTCTCTTAAATAAGTCGATAATAACATCAAAATACAATAACACGATTATTGGACTAAGTATTACTCAATTGTCGTAATGTTAAAGGTAAATAGAGTTATTCGGGAAAGGTACGGAAAGCATATACGTAAGCACAGAAAGAGGGTGAATCCAAGCGAGCCAGAGTTGCTGCCAATAGTGAATCAAATGTAAATTTTGGAACCCATGCTTAACGAAATTACTAAACACGAATTATGTTTTATTAGAATAACGAAATTATGTGGTGTCAACTACTTCCTGACGCCTGCCCCGTATGCCCGCCTGTATGACGTCAGTGTTAACATTAGTCTGCCGGCCGGGTGTGAAAAGGATGGTTCCGAGCAGCCAGCTCTTGTCTACTGGGACAAAGGTTTCTTTTGCTTATGTACATGTATTTGTTTAGTTTTTCATGCGTCTATTCTTGTTTTCAAATCACATCATACAGTAAATTAATTAAAATTGATTTCATAGCGCCCTTCTAACTTAATTGATATAATAAGTCACGACTGATTGTTTTGTAAATACGCCGTTAATGGTTTTAAAGATGCAGAGAGGTGGGTTCATATTGACGAAGGATGTAACGAATATTTATCAGCAATGGTACATGGCGAGCGGTACAATGCGTCGGTATGTACCACAATGCCATGGCATTTTCGTAATTAATTAAACCTATGAAATATTTTGAATTATATCAGAATTTACTAATTAATTCCTTGACATTTATCATGTTCTGCTTCTATAGATATGTTCTCCTAAAGCGAATGGAACAAGTTCACGTGAGAAGAGAGAGGCCACATTCGAAATGACACAGCCACGACAATTCAGTCTTGTGAGGATAACGAAGACATACCAAAACTCTGCTCCTAAGATCGTCACAGAGACTTTGCTTTTAAATGAGGACGAGGCCAGTGACGTTTTACTGGAGACTCAAGATGCTGAGGACGATGATCTGGAGTTCACTCTGTTGGAACTTCCGGCTAACATGGACTGTAACTTGACCACAGACGGCAAACTGAGCTGTGTTCCGCTGGAGGACTTCTATGGGGTGGACAGTGTTACTGTCCAGGTGGTGGAACTTGGACTGCCCTCGTATGAAGAGCCAAATAAAGTGCAGAAGAAGATGGTCGTTACCATTAAGGAAGTCCCTGACAAGACTGAACGATTCTTCTTTGATTTCAATGAAACTTTCTATGAAGACAAACGGCCCACGATGAAACATCAGTTTAGACTAAATGCAAACAGATCTTCATCTCTCTTTGTTGGCACAATTGTTCTTGCTGATGTGGACGGAAACCAGGCATTTACATCTTTTCCGCGGTTTGTTCCTCTAGCAAACGCAACATATAAATTACGCAAAGCTGCAACAGAATCGGTTCCTCTGTCAAACTATACATCACGAAGTTACCGCAGTGTAGAGGCCTACGATGTTGAATTTGAGTTTGCGCCTGAGATCAGCGGGAATATGACGTTGGAGTATATCGCCCAGGCTGATGACGGCAGCTACACGCCGGGAGTGACGTTAGAGGTTTACGTCCTTGAGAACCCCTGTGTGCACGGGCATTGTACGCATCCGTTATACGGTGACGATGCTTGTGACGACAACAGACGCGCTGAATCCTTTGACGGCTTTGTTTGTGTGTGCGAGCCAGGTAATGTTGTAAGACAGATATAATATTGAGTTTGTAATTGTTTAATTGTCTAATTTGCATCATAGAAAATATTCTTGCAAAATGACATACATGTATCTAAAAAGAATAAGAACAAATCAATCATTCTTCACTTCAGGTTTTATTGGAGAATGGTGCCACATTGACTTCGATGACTGCGCGGCGGACCCATGTTCAAACATGCACTACTGCGTGGACCGTGTGGACGCCTTTGACTGCAACATCCACATCCCCAAACTAATGGCCGTTATCTTCTGCCCACTACTGGCCCTTGTTGCCCTTGGTTACGTTCTGCGCAGACTGGTTCTCCATCTTAACGAGCGTCGCATCTCTCGCAGCAGGTGAGGCCACGCGGCGAGCACATAAATGGGTGTATAAAACATCAATGTAGTCACAATAACAATGAAAGTATTCTTAAATTGTACTTAAAGATGCTATGTCTGTATATTTTAGGTCAGAATTGTTTATATCTAACATTTTAACCATATTTAAGCAGTGAAACCTACTCCTTTGACAAACTACCAAATATAGTTATTCATGCATGTATATAAAATTACAGAAAAAAGAATATGTTAAAAATGTGTGGCCCGCAAATGCGGCTTTGTTTATTTACGTTTCGACCAATTGCATCGAAACAGTTAAATAGCTTGACTGCAATCGATACTCTCAGTCGACTCGGTGGTGCAGTGGTAACGCATCCACTTTGGGTGCCAGTGCTCCCGGGTTCAATTCCCGGCTTCGACAATCTTTTTTTTGTTTGATTGTTTTGTTTTGTTGTTGTTTTGTTTTTTTCTATGTCCAAAACCACAATATTTGTCACAAAGTCTTTCAATTCCTTTTACAATGTTAATTTATATAGTACACAAAATGTATACTTAATATATTATATGATTTGTGACCGATTATAAGGATAACAAGAAAAAGTAAAACAGAGGCTGTTTTACAGAGACGGTCTATGTTGAAGCTTGGTGTGATATGCAACTTCATGAAGCGTTATGAAAAGTGCTTTA